>Ga0129333_10000970_pt1 | contig 25350 bp, 42 predicted proteins | sample CPB6_08_DNA_FD_94474 | JGI IMG/M metagenome (GOLD analysis project Ga0129333, IMG submission 94474) | Freshwater to marine salinity gradient microbial communities from Chesapeake Bay, USA - CPBay_Sum_0.6_0.8_DNA | ecosystem: Environmental > Aquatic > Marine > Coastal | place: USA: Chesapeake...
GAGTTCCAGGGCGTAACAAGCTCTGTTATATTCACTTCTGGTTATGGTCAAGCTAATACAACTGGAGACTATGGTCGTGAAAAAGTTAAAGAGTGGTACGGAGTACCTTCAGCTCAAGCTCTCTAATGCATGGAAAGCCCCAATCATTCTTGATAAACAAGATAAAAAAAGTGGCACTATTGCCTGGGGCAGTCTAGCATTGGGAATACTAGCATATGATATATATGCTATAAAATCCAAAAAGATTGAAACATTAACTAGATCTTTTTGGAGATTAACAGAAAAACCAATAGAAGGAAGTTTATTAATCGGAGCGTGGTTAGGTTTAACCTTTCATCTTCTTATAGAGAAGCAAATACGAAAATAAACGGAGGAAGAATGAGCAAACTTCATAAAGATATTTTAGAAAGAGCTATTTGGACAGCTGTGCAAGCATTTGTTGCAGTGTACACTGTTGGTGGAGTTGATGAATTAAAGTCAGCTGCCGCAGCAGCTTTTGCCGCAGGCATAAGCGTTATAAAAGGTTTTGTTGCCACAAAGATGGGAGATAGCGAATCTGCAGCAACGTTGAAGTAATGTTAATTAGATAAGTATGCCAATGTGTGGTATACTTTCACCTAGATAGGTGCAATACCCCGCCTGTTTATGGCGGGGTATTGTGTTCTCAGGGTTAGTATATAGGTTTTAACAAATGTATTCACACTTATTAAGGATTAGAGATGTCTTTGCACGATATGGAAAGTGTTATAGCCAATGATTCATTATCTTTTGATTTAGCCCAAAAATATTTAAACCTGTATGTTGCAGACATTGGATGGGCAACACATATAGAGACACTTTGGAATCAGAGTAAAAAGAAATTTAAGAATGATAATGAGGCAAAAGCTCACCTTAAAAAGGCAATAAGCTGTGCATCAATGCTTCCATATATTGAGAAAACTCTTATACCTACACCTCCAGAGCAATTATTGTTTTGGTGTACGGCATGGAAACAGTTTACTGAAAATGATTGGTTTTCTATTTTAAAGGATGTTATTAAAAAGGATATAGAAATTTCTTATAATAGAAATAGATTAATTGAATATGGAATTATAGATCCAATTGATTTTTCTCCAATGACCCGTCAGGCATATAACTGGTTATATCAGAAGGCAGATGAAGAAAACATTCTAAGCGAAACAAATTCTGCAGATATAAAAAATAAATTTTCTAATATTGTAAGAGTATATGGTGGAGTCACTGTATGTAATATGTTTATTAATCACAAGTTAAATATTAATAAGGTGTTTAATTGGAGAAGCGGTTATTTCTTCGAAAAAGAAATATACAAAGTATACGATATAGATCAACTTATAAAAATAAAAACAACAGAGTTAAGCAAAATTAATTCTTCATATATAAAAAAGAACGTTCAAAAAACAGGAGTATAATATGTCTGACAATTTAGTATCATTTAATTTTCGTTTAACAGATGATTTTGTAGATGGGTATAGAAGTAAAAAAGCACCATTTGGTTATGCAGACGCCGCTGGTAACTCTGTTGGGGAAATAACATTCTTAAGAACTTATTCTAGAATTAAGGAAGATGGAACAAAAGAAACTTGGGTTGATGTATGCGAAAGAGTAATTAATGGAATGTATTCTTTACAAAAAGAGCACTGTAAAAAAAATAGACTTCCCTGGAATGATTTAAAGGCTCAAGCTTCTGCGAAAGAAGCTTTTGATCGTTTGTTTAACTTAAAGTGGACTCCACCGGGACGTGGCTTGTGGGTAATGGGAACTCCTATAGTTATGGTTCAGAAAAACTCTGCCGCACTACAAAATTGTGCATTTGTTAGTACAGCAGAAATGACAAAAGCAAACCCTGCAAAACCATTTGGCTTTTTAATGGAAGCGTCAATGCTTGGTGTTGGTGTTGGATTTGACGATAAGGGCGCTGATAAAGATTTTATGATATATGAACCAAACCGTTTAACTACTGCTGTGCAAATTGAAGATTCAAGAGAAGGTTGGGTTGATTCAGTTGTTGTGCTAATTAATTCATATCTGAAACCAGATCAAAATCCTATTGAATTTGATTACTCAGAAATTAGACCTGCTGGTACTCCAATTAAAACATTTGGTGGTACAGCAGCAGGCGCAGATCCATTGATAAAACTACATAATCATATTAGAAAAATGTTTATTGGACGTTCAGGACAGAAACTTACAAGAGTTGATATTGCGGACATAGGTAATACGATTGGCGTTTGTGTTGTTTCTGGTAATGTGCGACGTTCTGCAGAATTATTAATAGGTAGACTTGACGATGAACGGTTCCTTAATTTAAAAAATGCAGAGGTATTTCCTGAAAGAAACTCATATTCACCAGATTCTCCCGGTTGGGGATGGATGTCAAATAACTCTGTAGAAACATCTGTTGGCGTTGATTTAACATCTATTGTTGATGGTATTGCTAGAAACGGTGAACCAGGGGTTATATGGTTAGATATGTCAAGAAAATATGGTCGTTTAGCTGATGCACCAAATAATAAGGACTGGAGAGTTGCTGGCTATAATCCTTGCGCAGAACAGTCACTTGAATCGTATGAATGCTGTACACTGGTGGAAACATATCTCAATAGACATGATTCGCTAGAAGATTTTAAGAGAACATTAAAGTTTGCGTACCTATATGCTAAGACAGTTACACTTCTTCCGACACACTGGGAAGAAACAAACGCTATTATGCAACGTAATCGTAGAATTGGAACTTCAGTTTCTGGTGTAGCTAACTTTGCAGATAAATTAGGTCTCCCAATACTTAGGGAGTGGTTAGACAATGGATATCAGACTGTTCAGAGATATGATAATATTTATTCTGAGTGGCTTGGAATTCGTGAGTCAATCAAAACAACAACAGTAAAGCCTTCTGGAACAGTTTCAATTCTTGCCGGAGAATCTCCTGGTGTCCATTGGACTCCAGGCGGAAAATATTTCTTTAGAGCAATTCGTTTTTCCAATGATGATCCAATGCTACCATTATTTAGAATGGCTAATTATAGGGTTGAGCAAGCGTCAGAGTCTCCAGATACAACTTCTGTAGTATTTTTTCCAATAGTTTCTGAAGCAAAAAGATCAGAAAAAGATGTTACAATTTTTGAAAAAATGTCATTAGCTGCAACAGCGCAAAGATATTGGTCTGATAATTCTGTTTCTGTAACAATATCCTTTGATTCAGAGACTGAGCAGCATCACATAGGCACAGTTCTGCATATGTATGATGGGCAACTAAAGACTGTTTCATTTTTACCGCAAGGGAATTTCACATATCCACAAATGCCGTACACGCAAATAAGTAAAGAAGAATATGATCAAGCCTCTATGAATATTATGCCGATAGATTTTACTGGCATATATCAAGGATTGGCAGCAGATGCTGTTGGGGAAAGTTATTGCACAACAGATAGTTGTGAAATAAAATTCATTAAGGAAAATACAAAGGTTTAAAATGGCAAATGAAGAAGAAGATTTTGATAAAAAATTTACAGAAATAGTAAGTTCTAATAATCTTAGCGAAATTAATGAGTCTTATAGTGGACAAGTTAAAATGGGATTAAAGGAACTTGCTATAATGCAGCAGTCAATACTTGAGGCTTTAGGTCACATAAACGAACTAATACTTAACGCAATTGAAGGAGCAAATATACTTGATGATCCATTGGGTGAAGAGTTAGAATTATTAACCGCATTGTATAAAATATCAGAAGATTTTAATGAATGCATATCTGATAAGTATTTGGAACTTGCTATAATAGATGAAGATGACGAAGAAGAAAACGAAGAAGAATTAAATGGAGATGAAAATGAACCAGGACCAGAAGATTGGTACTGATACAATAGATGTATTAAATAATGGATATGTTAGATTAGTTGACATAATGGGCTCAGATCTATCTGTGGTCAATGCGGCAAGAGCATCATTTGCCAAAGAATCACAAGAAATGTCAGTTCAAGATAGTAGGTTATTAGATTTTCTTGCTAGAGAAAATCATATGTCACCATTCAGACACGCTTTTATGACTTTTGAATTTAAGGCTCCGCTTATGGTTGCTAGACAACATTGGAAATATGTTGTTGGCTCAGACCACACTATGGACTCATGGAATGAATCAAGTAGAAGATATATAACTATGGAGCCAGAGTTTTATATACCAACTAATGAACAATGGAGACTTGCCCCGGAAAATAAAAAACAAGGTTCTGGTGGGCCAGTTGATCCGTGGACAGGAACAATATTAACACAAAATTTAATTGACTATATAAATCAAGGAGAGGCTTTTTATGCAATGGCAATGCAAGCTGGTATAGCAGCCGAACAGGCTAGATTATTTTTACCAGCATACGCCATGCATGTCGTATATAGGTGGTCATGCAGTCTGCAATCTGTTGCTTTATTTCTTAATCAAAGACTTGAAGAAGATGCTCAAAAAGAGATACAAGAATATGCAAAAGCAGTTTTTGAATTAATTAAAAATAAATTTCCTGTATCAATATCTGTTTTAGTTGGAAAATTATGATAATAAATATATTTAAATTAATATTATTTTCATTTTTATTAAACTACGTAGTGTCTTTGCAAATATTAAATCAATCCTTAACAAGTAAACGAGAAAGAATTGTAACAATAATTCTTTCTTTATTTGTTGGAACTTTGTCTGGTGCAATTATTTTATGGATTTAACAAAAAAAGACATTCAATATATGCAACTTTGCATTAGTATGTCAAAAATATTTTCTACTTGTTTAAAAAAACAATACGCTGCAATTTTAGTTGATGAATATGGTCACGTTGTTGGGATGGGATACAATGGTGGACCAGCCGGCATGCCTCATTGCAAGGATGGGTACTGTCCTAGATTAAAAGATAATTCCCCAAATGGATCATTATACGATAATTGTATAGCTATTCACGCAGAAGCTAATGCACTTTTGCATTCTGATTACTCCAGTAGACCAAAAAAGATTTACGTGAATGGACCACCATGTTTTAGTTGTGCTAAACTGATAGCTAATTCAACAATTGAAAAAGTTTTTTATCTAAACGATAAAAATTATCTAGATTGGGATAATGTGAGTAGTTTTTTACAACAGTGTTCTGTGCAACTAGTAGGAGTTGATGATGCCAGCATCTAAATTAAATTATATTTTAGCTTATGAAGGGCATAGTCAAGTATATGGTTGTTCTTCAAAAAAAATAGCAGAAGAAAGCCCAACACCAGAGGGGTACACAGAAGATGATAAGAATATATTTTTCATAACTTTTGAACCAGATACAAACAACATATGTTTGTTTAAACTAGAAAAAGAAAGCAATGGCAAAGAAACAAAATAATAAGAAGAAAGTTAGTGTTAAAATTGTTTCAGGAGAAACATTTTTAATATTAGATTTAGATATAGCTTTACATATAGCTGAAACATATGATTATCTTTCTGTAGAACAATCAGAAGACGGATATGCAGCTTGGTATAGAGATGTTGCAGATAGTGTACGTATGCAAGCAAATGAAAACTTATACAGCGAAGATTCTTATGAAGAAGATTGGATATAGTTTAATATTTTTTGGCGCTATAGCTACAACATATATAGTTTTAAATTGCGCTAACAAAAAAAATAATAATAAAAATATTAACTCGCCAACAATTGCTCAGTATTTAAATAGATTGATTGAATTTTTTGATTCAGACAGTATTGATTTAGCTGAGGATAATTTTCTTAATTTAGTAGATTTTGGGATTAGTCTTAATGGAGCTTTTGAGTCAACAGTTTTTGGAGAACAGTAAATGATAGATCTATGTGTTATTAACTATAATACTAAAAATTTATTAAAAAGATTTTTAGATACCTTACATAGTGATATAGATTCATGTAATAAAATGTGGAAATTGCATATAGCAGATAATGGGTCTACTGATGATACACTTTCTTGGTTTAGTTCCAACTATCAAAACTATTTTATAGATTCATTTTATAAAAATGAAAATATAGGATACTCTGGTGCAGCAAATCAAATGGCAAAAAATACTGATTCAGAAATTATTGCCATATTAAACGCAGACATATGGATGAACAGTAGTGATGTTGAAAAAATATACAATATATTTTTAGAAAATAAAGATATACACATACTTGGACCAAAGCAGAGAGATGAAAATGGTCATATAACTCACGCTGGAATTATTGGTACTGGATCACAGCCTAAGATGAGAGGTTGGCTAGATTATGATCCAGAAGATATCTTGTATAAAGACAGAATAAATTGCGTGACTGTATCTGGCGCCGCTTTCTTTGTGAGAAGAAGCGTATGGAACGCCATGACTTACAATTTAGAATACAGAAAATTATATCCAAACGCAATAGGAGCATTTTTGCCAACACCTCATTATTACGAAGAAACTTGGTGCGCATATTTTGCTAGACATCTTGGTTATAATGTTGTGTATGATGGTAGTGTGTCTATTGGCCATAGTTGGCATGCGTCATCACCAAAGCCAAACGAAGGCTTTAGCCACGCCGACGCCATGTTTCCTGTTAGTAGGGAAATGTTTAGAAAAGCTTGTGATCATTTTGGAATAGAAAGAGATTAAGTTGTCAATTAAAACATATGGGTCTTTGTTTGCCGGTGTAGGTGGCATAGATATAGGACTTGATTCAGCCGGAATGAATTGTCTTTTTCAGGTTGAGATAGATGAAAATTGTTTACAAACTTTAGAGTATCATTGGCCAAACTCAACTAGAATGAAAAATATTACCAATGTTTGTGGGCGTGACCTACCTGAGGTGGACATAATAAGCTTTGGATCCCCATGTCAAGATCTATCTGCAGTTGGGAGAAGAGCTGGTCTTAATGGAAAAAAATCTAGTTTATTTCATGAAGCTGTAAGAATTATTAAAGAAATGAGAGAAAAAACAAATGGACAATATCCTAAGTGGGCAATATGGGAGAATGTTGCCGGAGCCTTATACTCCAATTCAGGTGATGACTTCGGGCAAGTCCTCAGCGAAATGGATGACGCAGGGGCGTGTTTCAGCGAATGGGCAGTCTTGGATGCACAATACTTTGGAGTGCCCCAAAGAAGAAGAAGAATATACTTGCTCTCTGTCTTTGATACTGCAATTGCCGCAAGATGTCCATCAAAAATATTACCTGTCGGAGAAAGCAATCCTCGGAATGGAAAAGAGAACGGGTATTTCACCTTCTACACTTCACAAGGAAAGTATGATTCATATACGGAAGGAATAGCTACAACATTAAAAACAGCAGGTAATATTTGTATTACAAATAAAAATATTGCGCCAAGAAAATTGACGCCAATTGAGTGCGAAAGACTTATGGGGTGGCCAGATAATCATACTTTATATAGGGCTGATGGCAAATATAATTCAGATAGCACTAGATATAAAATGTGTGGCAACGGTGTGGTTAGTCCAGTAATAAGTTGGATAATAAATAAAATTAAAGATATTTAAGGAGAAAAAATGTCAGATAAATTAAACCCGTGGATATATAATGCAGAAGTCAAAAAAACAATTGATGGCGATACTTTTGATATTGTTATTGATCTTGGTTTTGACGTTCTAAAAAAGGGAAGAGTACGTTTATATGGTGTTAATACACCTGAGAGTCGCACTTCAAATGTAGAAGAAAAGAAGATGGGTCTAGCGGCAAAAGAATTTACTGATCAGTGGTTGACAGCAGCTAATCATAAGGTTAAGATAGAAACTATCATTGATAAGAACGATAAGTATGGAAGAGTTCTAGCAAAAGTGTGGAATGAGGCTGGAGAGTGTCTTAATGATGCTATAATAGCTTCCGGACTAGCTAGAGAATATTTTGGCGTAGGCGACAAAACGTTCACCGAATTCAAAAAGGACTAAAGTGCAAACATTTTTACCTTATGCTGATTTTCAGAAATCAGTAGAAGTATTAGACTATCGTAGATTGGGGAAGCAACGTGTTGAAACATTTCAAGTTCTTAACATACTTCTTGAAAGAACGCCTACGAAAGGTTGGCGCAACCATCCTGTGACGCTAATGTGGATGGGGTACGAATCTGCTCTTAAATTGTACCAAAATCTTACAATTCGTGAATGGAAAAAAAGAGGATATAATAACAATATGTCTTACGAGTCAATTGATCCAGGAACACTTATTATGCCACCTTGGTTTGGAAATGAAGATTTTCATAGATCGCATAGATCAAATCTATTAAGAAAAGATTATAGCTATTACTCACAATATTTTGATGAACCATCAGATTTACCATATTATTGGCCGGAGATAGCTAATGCCTCTTAAAGTATTTTTGTCGGGAGCAATTGAAGGTGTGGAAGATTATGGTAGAAAATGGAGAAAAGAAGCAACGCACGCTCTACATTTAGCGGGGTATGATGTTATAGATCCAATGAATATTATTGAAACTGGATATGAAACGCCAGATGAAATAGTAGAAAAAAATCTATTTATGCAAAAAAGAGCAGATATTATCTTAGTAGAATATATGATACAAGATCGTCCATATATAGGAACGGACTTTGAGCTTGCTTGGGCAAAGCTGCATGGTCAGCCAGCTATTGTTTTTTGCTGCGAAGCAAATAAAAACAGAGTTTATCTGAAATATATGGCAACAAAACTTGCATTAACAATGCAAGATGCGGTAGAATATATCGCAATCAATTATCCAACCAATTAGTCATGAAAGGACTAAAATGTCAGACAATAAGCTAAAGTATTTCACAGTTACAACCACAGCCCTTGTAAAGGCTAACACAAAGGCTGATGCAGAGAAGATTGCAATGAGCAATCGTCGCCCTGCTGGCACACCTGGACAGCTCATCGCAAAAGATGTAGAGGTTGAGCGCATTTCTGCAGTCCAGGCTCGCGAGCAGATTTCTGCCTGATTAATACTTGCTACGAGACGAGCAGAGGGGATATAATTCTCCTCTGCTCGTCTCATTCCTTATAGGAGATTATAATGTTAATTGCTCAAATGGTTGGCAGAAATGAATCCAACAGATTTCTTGTTGAAATTCTAGAAAGACTTTCTCAACAAGTTGATAAAATTATTTTTACAGACGATTGTTCAACTGATAATACCATTGAAATAGCTTCAAAGTACGCAGAAGTATTTCAAGCACCAGAGCCGTTGTTTACAAAAAACGAAGGTAAATTACGATCCATTGCGTGGTCAAACTTGGAAAAGTTTGCTTCACCAGGTGACTGGATTGTCGCAATAGATTGCGATGAAAAACTATATTGTCCAGATAATGCACCGCTAAAAAATGTACTAGCACAATCTCCATATGATGTTGTCAATGTTCGTTTTTATCATATGTGGAATGAAACTCAATATAGAGTAGATAAATTATGGAAGCCTGAAAATAGCTCAAGAATATTTAGGTATTTTGAGAATGGTGTATTTGCAAACAGAGAGCTTGCATGTGGATCTGAACCCACATATGTTTCCGAACTAGTAATAGCGCACAAAAACTATTGGTTAAATTCTGGCCTAAAGATGCAGCATCTTGGCTACGTAAGAGATGAGGATAAATATATTAAGTACGATAGATATTCATCTATAGATGGTGGTCAATTTCATAATAATAATCATATCAATTCAATCATTGATGAAAATCCTGTATTAATTAATTGGGGAGTTTTTGGAGCATAATATGTCATTTCTAACGGTAGAACAATCAATTATTGAGCTAACAGCTCAAATGGAAAAAAACAATAAATTTACGTACATCAACGTACCCAAAAATGCCGTAGCGGCTTTAACAAAAAGTGGAGATTATGTTTTTCCAAGTCATTTTGCAAAAAATGTAATTGCAGGTATTAGAAATAAAAACTCAAACGTAATGAGAGCAGTTTCGCATACGTTAACAAATGATATTACATCTGGTAAGTTTGAAAAACTTGGCCTATCTAAAAATGGTAAATATTTTTATTCAAATATATTTGAATATTATTTCATGAATAATAAAGATATATACAATATTTTTATTGAAAGATATATTAAAAATAGTCCCACAATTGTAGTTTCTTTTAATGATAAGAAGATTATAAATAAAATATTTGGCAATAATGTAAATTATGTGCATGTAATGTATAATAATTATTATGATAAAGTAGATGATATTTATTCTCAAATATCAGAATTTGATGGCGGAGTTGATTACTGTGTAATGGATTGTGGTCCACTATCCTTAGCTTTGTCGGCAAAGATTAGTGAAAACTTATCAATGTCTATAATTGATTTTGGAAAAGCTATAAGTCTTAACCGTTCACATATTATTTCAGCGTCAAATAACTATGAAAAGAAATGAAAAAAATAAATTTGAAGATGATGATATAGATTTTCTTATAGACTTATTATTTGATACAAATATTTCTATAGGAAAAATATCTGAAGAATTAAACCTACCAATTCAATTAGTTAATAAAAAAATAAATCAATTAGGTTTATCTTGGATTAAAAATCAAAGAAAAAAATCATCAAGAGGTCAATCCGCATTAACTAGTATAATGCAAAAACTATTACCTGGCGAAAAAATACTAAATGAATATCATATAGGTGACCGTCTTAAACTTGACGTATACTGTCCTAAATATAATATAGCCGCAGAATTTCATGGTAGACAACATTTTTATTATACCGAAAGATTCTTTGATTCAAAGTATGATTTTGAAGAAGCTCAAAAAAGAGATCTGAAAAAAATACAACGTTGTAAAGAACTTGGAATTCTTTTAATTGTATTTAGGTATAATGATAGCTTAACTGAGCAAAGTGTTTATGATAGAATGCTGGAAGCAATACGTGATTGTAATTCAATTGAAGAAAAGCCAAAGAAAAAATCAGTAACTTCTTCATCTTTTTATCAACAGCGTAAAAAAAATAATTCAGAATATAAAAAAATGTTATATAAAAAAATAAAGGATCTTAAAAAAGATGACGATAGAGGATAGTGCTGGAGTCCAACAAGAAACTCCATTAGAATACCAAATATTTGCTTCAGCTTTAAAAGAAAATGGTGCTATAGCCTACTATTCAGAAAATTTACCAGATAATATTGTTGGATTAATTCATGGAGAAAAGGGTATCCATGAATTTTATCAAGCGCTTTTGTCTTACTACAGCGCTACGCAATTGCCAATAGTAGATCCGGTAGCATTTAAATCTTGGTTGGTGTCAGACACTAATATATATGATGCTCTTGGCGGTTCTGCTGGCGTTTCTGTTTTGTTAGATTATGTTTTAAATGTTGAGTATTCTGATCCTGTTTCAATAACCGAACTTATTAAACATAAAGCTAATAAAAGAAAGCAAAAAAATTATTTACAAGAACTACAAATACTAATATCCAAAAAAGGTGCTAAGTCACAAGAGGATATAGAAAAGATAAATATTCTAACATCTGAAATTAGAGAGTTAGAAAATCAATTAAAATATAATCCTTATAGCAAGTTAACTACAGGCAATGATGTAGCTAATAGGGCTTCTGATTTATTAGATATACCAACATTTCTTTCTACTCAATATAAATCATTAAATAGAGCCATGGGGTATACTGATGATGGTGGCTTTTTTAGAGGCGCAGTGCATGCAATAATTGCACCCTCAGGAAAAGGCAAAAGCACATTCGCAAAGTGTTTAGCTAATAATTGGCTTGATTGTGGATATACTGTTTTGTACGTTAATTTTGAAGAAGCAATAGGTCATTGGGAAAGAATTCTTATGACTCAAATAATTGGAAAAAATGTTTATTCAGAAGCAAAGTCTTGGAGTGAATCAGAAAAAGAACAGTATATAAAAATGTTTAAAGATAAACTTAATGAGTGGGGAGATAGATTATTGGTTCGCCACGATCCAGATACGCCATATTTTGAAGATTTAGAAATATGGCTAAGAGATTTAATGGGGCATAATGAAAAACTTCCAGATGTTGTAATTATTGATACAATCCAGTCTATGTTCACTAGGGGGAAGGGAAAGCCTAGGTGGGGAGAATTTGAGGAGATGATGGTAAAGCTTGAGAAGCTTGCCAGAGATATGAACTGTGTTTTAATAATTACTGCACAAGAAAACGCAAATAGAATGAAAGAAAAAAGAGAAGTAGTACAACAATCTGATACTGGTGGATCTTTAGCTATTCAACAAAAGTGCGCAGTTACAATATTTATAACTGAAAAAAGATTAATATCTGACGATGATTCTATTGATGAAAATATAATGCAACTTCAAATACCAAAAAATAGAATAACTGGGTCAACATTCTCTTATGATCCACCATTAGTTAGATATATTGATGATAAAAAAGTATATGAAGAATATAAAGTTGTATCTAATGAAGATTATTCTACTTCAAGTATTCTCCAAGATTTATTAGATGGAAAGGGATTTTACTGATGCTTAAGCTGAATGTTGAATCAATAAAAGATTTTCAAATATGTGAAAGATTATATGATTACAGATATCTTGATAAGATTCCAGAAAAAATATCATCAAGAGATATATTATTACCAAAGTTTGAGTCAACCATTAAGAATATAATATTTTTCTTTTGGTACAAAAAACAAGCAGGGGTAACACCATCATATATATCTTTATTAAATAGATGGGAAAAATTATGGTTTCCAAAAGAAGTTACTTCATATGATTTAATTATAGAGCAGCATGAAACAGTGTATGCAAATATGGCCAGCATGACCACTAAGGCCGCCGGAATACTTCTTGCCTTTCATGAAAAATATGCCAATTCAGATTTTATGCCTATAGGAATACAGGAAGATTATATTGATGTTATTGAACCAAATTTAGTAGTAGAAGATAAATTTGATTTAATATTAGTATCCAGTAATCAGATAGATGTAGTAAAAATATTATTTAATTATAGAAACAGTAATAGATTTGCACATCAAATTGATTTTGCATCAATGTATTCAGCATTCGCTAAGAAGCACCCAAAGAAAATTCATTTAGCTAAGTTTGGATATATAGACATACTTTCTGCAAACGTTAATATAATTAATTACGAAATAACAAAAGAAGATATAGACGCATATGAGTATTGGTCATCTTCAGTCTTAGATAAAAAAGTATTTGTTCCGAGAAGAGGTCTGACCTCCTATTGCAAGAAATGCCCGTTTGATGATCCTTGTTCAAAATGGAATGATTGGAAATAAAAATGCCTAAAAGTATATTAGATGATATATTAAAAAATGATAATAGTCAGACTTCAATAAAAGAAGATGATATATTAAATCCTCTTTTAAGTGAAATAGATTTAATATCCAATGATGATATTAAATCATTTGTTAGATCTATTCTATTAAAGTCAGAAATATTTTGGTCAATACCTTCTAGTTTTTCTGGAAAATATCATCCGGCAGATGAACATAATGAAGGTGGCAATGTTTTACATACTAAGAGAGTTGTAAGAGTTGCAAGTTATATGTGCGAATCTTATTCTTTAACAGAAGAAGAAAGAGATATTGTTTTAGCAGCATGTTTATTGCATGATATAACAAAGGGAATTATTTCGGAAGACCATGGTTCATTCCATTATGATCCGATGCATCCATATACTGTCGGTAAGTTTGTGATAAAATGTCAACAGCTAGATAAAGAATATGCTAACGATACGCATTCCTCAACACTATTTCTTTCAGAGGATATTGTTCAAGGAATTTTACGCTTAGTTAGATGCCATCTTGGGCCATGGTCTCCTGTTCCGGAAACATTCCCAATAACATATCTTGATTACATAGTTCATATTGCAGATAATATAGCTTCAAAAATACATCTTATTATAGAGGATAGTGATTTAATAAATGAGCAATGGAGAAAAAACTAGAATAGGTACAAGACTTAAGATAGTTAAAGATATTGAAAAAATTATAAAAGAATCTGTATATTATCGTTCTTATTCGGAGTTAATGATAGAATCAAATAGAATAATAATAGGTAATATTAATAAACAAGAGAGCAAAGCAAAAATATTATGAAGGTAGTTAGTGACTCAACAAAATACCTATATAAGTGGCGACAAGTTGAAGTAGCTAGATATGTTAGTTCTTTAGATCGTGTTATAAGAGATAAGATTAACGACAAAAGTCTTATTATTGATATTGATAATATAGATTCTTATAGAAAAAAGTATGATAATATTGGCATCTATACATCAATATGGCACTATGATACTCTGACAATAGAAGATTCAACTAGATTTGGGTCTTTATATTTTGACATTGACAATGAATCAGAAGATGTCTCTTTATCTGAAGCAAGAAAATTATATAGTTATCTAGCTAACTATATTCCAGAAGAATCTCTTTTAGTTTATTTTACCGGAAAAAAAGGATTCCATATAGAGTGCGAACCAATAGCCCTTGGAATAAATCCTTCAAATAATCTTCCAAATATTTATAGATTTATTGCAAGTAAAATTAAAGCCTTATTAACTTTAAATAGTCTAGACTTTAGTGTTTATGATGCAAGAAGAATGTGGCGATATCCTGGAACAAAACATCAATCTACTGGTCTGTATAAAAATTTAATTACCAACGATTTACTATTTTCTAATATTGGTACTATAAAGGAATACTGTTCCGTTGAGCAGAATAATGGCGTTAGCGATCAATTGTTTAATGGAAAAGCAAATGAATGGTTTAGAAATTACACATATGATATGGAGATAGAAAAGGAAAAGTCAAAGGATTTTATGGCTTATTTTAATAAGCACGGTTCTTCCGCTTTTAAAAATATTGATGAAAAAGAAAAAGAGTTTACTCCAAAAAATTTATTAGAAAAGTGTTCTGCTATTAAAAGATTATGGCAACAAGCAATAGATAAAAAATATCTTGAGCATGAGGCTAGATTATTTTTATGCTCAATACTAACATATGACGAAGATTCAATTAAGTTTCTACATGGTATATTAAGTAACTGCGAAGATTATAATATTGAGAAAACAAATAGTCACATAAATGATTGGATACGTAGAAGAGAACTAGGAATAGGTGGTAGGCCGTATACGTGCGAAAGAGCCAATGCAGCTGGCGTTGGATGCGGCGAATGTTCTTTAGAAAAAAGAAATAGATGGATAAAAATTGGAGATAAATATGTTGAAACAGAAGAGCAATCTTCTCCTTCCCCAATACGCTTTGCGTACAAAGTAAAAAATAAGGAGGTGAATTAACATGATTAATGATCCAGATGATGTAATCGGAGTTTGTTCAGAGTGCAAAACAGATCAACCAATGCAATATATGGAAAGAAATCCATTTGCACAAGAGGGTAAGCCGGTTCCATGCAAATATTGTGGTGGAGTTGTTATAATAACTTATAGAGAAACCAGAGATAGCGCCTTAGACCAATCGGATAACACTAGAGGTATCGGGTGAAAAACTGGACTAATTTACATAACCATACAATATATTCTATGTTGGATGGCCATGGTCGCGTAGAAGAGTATTTAGATAGAGCTAAGTCTCTTGGAATGAGAGGCTTAGCAACTACCGATCATGGCAACATCCATTCTTGGCTTGATTTTTATGATGCAGGTAACGCTGTTGGTGTTAAACCAATTCTTGGTTCCGAATTTTATCAGGCAAGAAAAACAAGATTTGATAGAGATGAAGAAGAAAGATCTGGTCCAGCTAAAAATGAATGGGAACAAAGAGGACCTTATCATATAACAATTTTAGCTAAAAATAATATAGGCTATAATAATATTATAAAAATGTCTTCAAAAGCTTTTTTGCAAGGATATTATGTTAAGCCTAGAATAGATCATGATTTAATTTCTGAACATTCAGACGGAATTATCGTTCTATCCGGTTGCCTAAACGGCGAAGTGTCTCAGGCTTTGTTGAGAGGCGATTTTGACTATGCTTTAAAGTCAGCCCAAAAAATGCAAGATATCGTTGGCAAAGAAAACTATTTTATAGAAGTTCAAGATCATGGTCTTTCTGAGCAAAGAAAAGTATTTAATCAGCTAGTAAAGATTGCATCCCTCATTGGTGCAAAAATTGTTCCAAGCGGAGACTGCCATTATGTCCACCAGCATGACGCTAGAGCTCATGACATAATGTTATGCGTCGCAACAAATGCAACCATTGATACACCAAATAGATTTTCTTTTAGTGGGGATGAGTTTTATCTTCAATCATATAGTGATATGGAGAAAAGATTTAGTCAAGAATGGTTGAGTAACACAATGGATGTTTGCGACATGATTGATGTGAATTTAAATTTTGGAAATATATACTTCCCGAATTTCCCAATACCAACAAATGAAAGTTCTGTTGAATATTTTGAACGTTTAGCTTGGCAAGGGTTGAAAGAAAGATATGGTGATCCGCTTCCTCAAAATATTATTGATAGAGCAAATCATGAAATAAGAGTAGTCAAAGAAATGGGTTTTCCAGAATACTTCCTTGTTGTTTCTGATCTAGTGAACTGGGCTAAAAATAATGATATTAGAGTTGGTTGGGGAAGAGGTTCTGCAGCTGGGAGTGTTTTATCATACGCTTTTAAAATTACAAATTTAGATCCAATTAAATTTGGTCTTATGTTTGAAAGATTTCTTGTTGAGGGAAGAAAATCAATGCCAGACATTGACCTTGACTTTGACGATAGATATAGAGACGAAGTTATTAATTATGCAAGACAGAAGTATGGTTCCGATCATGTAGCGCATATATGTACGTTCAACAGAACTGGGGCACGTCAGTCAATTAGGGACGCAGCCAGAGCCTTAGGTTATGATTTTGGCACGGGAGACTCTGTTGCAAAACTCGTACCGCCACCAGTTCTTGGGGTATCAAAAACTTTGACAGAGTGTATGGAAGTTCATGAATTCAAAGACTTTTATCACAAAGATGCAACAGCTAAAAGCATAGTAGATACAGCTTTTGGTCTTGAGGGCTTAGTTAGACAAACTGGAATTCACGCCGCTGGTATAGTTATTTCAAGAGAGGCTTTAACGGAGTATCTCCCTGTAATGCAAAAGGGTCCAGATAATCCACTTGTTACACAATGGGACATGGGTAGGGTTGAGCAATGTGGACTTTTGAAAATTGACTTTCTTGGCTTGCGAAATTTAGGAATTATTGATTCGTGCGTTAAATTGGTTAAGAAACATAGAGATATAGATATTGAAATAGATCAAATTCCAATAGATGATGTAAGAACTTATGACGAATTATGTCGTGGCAATTGTGCTGGAGTATTTCAGTTGGAATCATCTGGAATGAGAGAGTTGATGTTACAACTCCAGCCAAAAAACATTGAAGATATTATGGCTCTTATTTCTTTATATCGACCAGGTCCAATGGGTTCTGGCATGGATAAAGAATATATTGATCGCAAACATGGTAGAAGTAAGATTAAATATGATCACCCAAAACTTGAGGAAGTTCTTGGGCCATCGCTTGGTATTATGCTCTATCAAGAAGATGTTCTGGGTGTAGCTAGGCATCTAGCTGGCTTCTCTTCCGCTGAAGCAGATGACTTAAGAAAAGTCATTGGAAAAAAGTTAATGGATAAAATTGCAAAAATTAGATCAAAGTTTGTGCAAGGCTGCGTTGACACATCCGGCATATCTGAAAATTTAGCTAATAAAATATTTTCTGATATTGAATATTTCGGCGGATACGGTTTCAATAGAGCGCACGCCGCAAGCTATGCCATGATAAGTTATATAACATCTTATCTAAAAACTAATTTTACAACAGAATATATGGCAGCACTAATGTCTTCCGTAGTCGGTAATAAGGATAAACAATCTTTTTATTTATCCGATTGCAGAAAACTTGGCATAAATGTACTTCCTCCTTCTATCAATAAATCTGAAATAGATTTTTCTGTTGTAGGTGAAAATAATATTGTATTTGGTTTGTCTGCAATTAATGGTATAGGCGCTTCTATTGCAGAAGCAATAGTCAATTGTAGAACATATTCCTATAAAAATATTTATGATTTTTTTAGAAGATGTGATCCAATAATTCTTAAGAAATCAACTCTAGAAAATCTGGCTTTAGCTGGAGCTTTTGATGAACTATATGACTTAGATGATTGTTATGTAAATAGGTTAGAAGAGTTAGATATTTTAGAAAAAGAGAAAGATCAACTTGGAATATATGTAACATCCCATCCTGTTCAGGGTATATGGGATATCTTGAAAACAAAAATAGACACAGAAATAATTGATATAGAAAATTATGTTGGACAAAGTGGCATAAAAGTAGGTGGAGTTATTTCATCGTGTAAAAAAATAATAACTAAAAAAGGACAAAAAATGTATAAAATTATATTAGAAGATATATCTTCTGATATAGAAATTATCATTTTTCCTAACTCAGCAAAAAACTATGATGATACCTATTTTAATAAGGGTGAGGTAATTATAGTTTCTGGAAATATTAATAAAGAAAACGAAGAAGAAAATTCAATACCTAAAATGTATTTAAGTTCCTGTGAAAAATTATCTTCAAAGATATTTTCTAGCGGCAAACCAATAGTTTTTTATGTTGACAAAGAACTGCAACCCATAACTATAAGCAAAATATATGATATAATAGAAAATAATAAAGGTGATAGACCACTTTTAATAGAAACTATATCCGGTAAAAATAAAATTTTGTTTAAATTTAAAATTAATTGTAATTCTAAAGTTGAAACATTAGTTAAAGATTTAATTAGTTTGGAGCAATAATGGCAGCAAAAGGTAGTTATAAAAATCCAGTTGAAAAAGATTGTTGGAACTTTTGTTTCTCATGCAATCGTTGTCAGGATAAGGGTCGTTATACAAAGTGCAATGGATGTAGTGGAAGATTTGATCCAGAGGGCATAATTGATGTTGACAACCAAGACTTTTGCGATTGTAAAAATGGAAATCTTAGATGGAAAACAAAAGAAGGTAAACTTATTTTAATAAAATTTAAATCTAATCCATTTAAAGGTGAAGTAAAATATGAGAAAAAGTCGGAAGATGAAAGAGATTGGGACTCTTATGTTAGAGACATGAGAGAAAAATTAAATGATCCAACTTGGGATCCAATAACTATAACTGGAGAATAATATGTCAAGAGAAGTATTTGGAACAATTAAAAAAAATGAAATAACATTAATAGAGTATGCAGATGGAACATATAACCATTATGACAAAATATTTATACAGTGTGGAATAGTAGGTCTTTTTCTAAATAAAAAAGACTTAGAAGATTTATTTACTGTATTGAATTACTATATTAATATGGAAAAATTTATTGACTGCGACATAAAGATAGGGGATACAAATGTGGCCTTACAATGAAGATGATCATATGGAAATCGGCAACTCTTCTTGGATGCCTTTTGGTGAGGGAGGATGGAAAAATAAAATAACCGGTCATACAATAAACGAGCAGGGAGAAGAATTTGATGCGGAAGGAAACTTGGTTGGAAAAATAGATAAATACGATTTGGAGTAATAACTTTGTCAATACCAATTAAATCATACGATACATTAACAGATTTAGAAAAATTATCTTTAGTAGATTTATCTTATTCAAGAATGGATACTTACACACAGTGTCCAGCTAAATATTTCTATTCATATATACAGAAAGAACCAAGGCAATTTGCCCCAGCAGCAACTCTTGGAAATATAGTTCACGCAGTGTTAGAAAACTGTTTATCAAATGACAGTGAGCTTAGTCTTGATCATATGCGTGATGAGTATGATAAAAATATATCAATTTATGATCCAGATTCTTTAATACCAAAAGAATTAATTAATGCCGGTGTTCAAATCATAGATGAATTTTACGACGAAAATTCAGATAAAACATTTAACATATATGATAAAGAAATGCCATTCACTTTAATTATTGGATCTTATAAGGTTATCGGTTTTATAGATAGAGTTGATGTCAAAGATGACATGGTTCATATCGTTGACTATAAAACTGGTAAATGGGAAGTTAGTGCAAAAGAAGTGCCAAATAATCTTCAGCTAGGAATATACGCACTAGCCGTATCTCAAATGTTTCCAGAAAAACAAGTTTATGCGGAATTACACTATCTTAGATCTGGTAGAAAAAAAGGTCATCTTTTTACCCATGAAGACATTGACGGTGTTAAGTCTAAAATAATAGATATAGCATATAAGATGATAAGCGATATTAATTATTCGCCTACATCAAACATAAGACTTTGTACTTATTGTGATCACGCAAAATCTGGCGCATGCGGAACTGGCTCATTTAGAATGCGCAATAATAAATATGGGTAAAGAAAAAGGGCCGGTTTCCCGGCCCCAATTCTTTGGATATCAAAAACAGTATCAGAAATCCTCTACCGGATATTCCTCTGCATCAGCTACGAGGTCAAAGTCTTCAAACTCTGTAACAATCTTGACCGCTAGATCATGGGTGTAGCCAAGATCTATCATGTCATGAATGATTTCCTCGTTGATTGTCTGGTGGATACTGTTGATGATTTGGTTCATTGTTGTGTTCATGTCTCCATTATACCTTTTTGTTTTTCGGTCCGCAAGTTATTTGCAGAATTTTTGTGTTTTTTAATTTTTTATTGTATAATGTATGTGTATGACACAGAAAAGGATACACTATGGAGATAGAAGAAGTCAACGCAAAAGAGTTCTTTTTAGAAAAATCTTCTTTGCGTAAACATCCAAATTTAAATAATATCAGGAACAAATCCGTATCAAAAGCAATCATAGAAGAAGACGGTATTATAACAAGAAAAAAAGGTAACGCCTACCAATATACTAGAACTGGTTACAGAAAAGATATTAAGCTCAATGTCAGATCTAGTTGGGAAGCTAACTTTGTTAGAGTTTTAAATATATATAAAATTGATTTTGATTTTGAACCGCAGGTGTTTACGTTTCCTATAAAACGAGGAACGAAAGGATATACTCCTGATTTTTATTTAAACAAAACAAATACTTGGGTTGAATTAAAGGGTTATATGGATGATAAAAGTAAAATAAAACTAAAAAGATTTAAAAGGTATTATCCTAAACAATTTGAGAACCTAGTATGCATCATAAGTAAATATTCTTCAGACGCAAAAAAGTTTCTAATGGAACTAGAGGTCTCTAAAATCATTTATTATGAAGACATAAAAAATGAGTACGCAAAATATATAATAAATTGGGAAGGCAAGATATGAGTAGTTATAAGGAGCAATATTATTCTTTGGAAGAAAGCGAAATGCAAAGGCTAATAGCTGGAGCAAAAAAGGGTAACTTAAAAGATCAACAACAAATACTAAAAGTGTTTAATAACTTCCTAACAAAGTATGCGTCATTACTTTATAACGGAAAATATAATTTATCAGATTATGATATTAGAAGATTTATTTCTTTATTTATAAAAGACCCTTCAACAAGATATGCGTTAATGAAAAACAAACTGTCAAATGCAAACTTAAAAGTGATTAACGAATGTATGCGTGGTATACTTTATATGACACAAAGGTATGGAGAAGAAGAAGATATTAGACAGACGGTTGATTTAACATTTTTTCAATGCATTCAGAGGTATGAGCGAAAAGATTCAGCAAAAGGGCCAATACCTTTTAGTGGTTTTTTGTATAGTTATTTTTTTTATCTCTTAAAAAAGAATGTTGACACATTTCTGATTGATCAATTAGGAAGAAAAACTTTTCCATTATTAGCAGATGAGTCTGGTGACGAAGAAGAGGAGCAAGGTGTGATAGGATTTAGGGCAGATCCAATTGAAATATCAATGGATGACATGCTTGCAACACAATTAATTGATGAATTTTGGGTACTTGGAGAAAATGTTATGTCACCATTTGATCAGTTAACAATACAAGAAAGACAATTAATTAAGTGGAGATATGTTGATGGAAAAAGATCAAGTGAAATTTCTCAAAAAATAAATGAACACCCTAATACAATCAGAGAGCATTTATCTAAAATTAAAAACAAAGTCAAAGAATATATTATTGAAATGAATTTAGAAGAATTTATTTATTTGGTAAAGATGGAGAAATAATTTGAACATTCAATCTATTGAAAAACTTCAGGATCTTCTTGAAGAATTTCTTGGCCCACAATTAAAAGAAGTACTAGATGCGTATAGCACAAATTCGTCCACGTATAAATATTTTATAGAGATGCCAGAGTCAGATATTATTGATCTTGGCTTAGATGCTCTTGCCTCTCTTGTCGCTAAGAGCTCTAATGTTTATGGTAGAGCTGCACGCTTTGCTGGTATGGCTAGAGCAGAGTTTAAAATTTTAGAAGGAAGATATAAAAGAGTTTATAAATCAAATAGGGTTGGCAAAAATGAAGCTGAAAGAGAGTCTGCTGCAATGCTTGCTGCAGAAGGTGAATACTCTGCTCTCGTAACCTGTGAGGCAATAGTGAATCTTGCCGAAGCTCTTGAAACATCTGCAAGAATAGCTTCGGAATCTGCAAGAAAATTGATGGACAAAGTTCAATCAATGCAAATTGCAGCAACTAGAGAAGATAAGGGTCACTTCTTGGATAGTGATTTTAGTACATACTAAGGAGTTATTGTGTTTATTGGTTACTATAAATCTGTAGTGTCTTCTAATGAATTTTATTCTAAAAAAAGAGATTCATTAGATTTCCCTATGCAAGTAGAGTTAGATAGTGAAAGATATTTATTGGTAAAATCCATTCAAATATCTTCGTTGTCACAAGAAAAAAATATAATTAACACCGCCAAAAAGTATGGTATACAATATGACGTTAGAATTGAGCCAAGAGATAATTAATTCTATAAAAGTAGAAGTAGAAAAAAGTCTTGATCAAATATCTAATAAAGAAAGAAATTTGTATTCCAGAGAGGAAGTTGAAAATATGTTATTAGACATATATTGTCTATTAATTATAAGTTAGATGGTGATTAATTAATGAATGTAGAAGTTTTTTGCGATGGAGCTTCAAGGGGTCAGGGTCAAAAAAAATTTGGTGAGGCAGCTTGTTCTGCAGTTGTTTATAAAAATAGAAAAAAAGTCGCCCAATTTGCAAGGGGTCTTGGCCCAAGGACAAATAATGAAGCTGAATATGAGGCTGTAATTGCTGGTCTTTTGATTTGTTCTATGGCGGATTTATTAGACCCAATTATATATACGGATTCAGCTGTAGTAGCAAATCAAGTAAATGGTAAATGGAAATGTAAAAATGAATCCTTAATACCATTATTGATGACCGTAGAAGAAATTAAATCAGAATTTAATTTTCGTGTCGTTCAAGTGAATAGGTCTTTTGTTTGGGAACCAGATAGATTAGCTAATTCATTTTTAAATGAATTAGAGATACGAAAAGAGCATGCAACAAGAATATAAATGCTATAATAGAAGAATGACTATGAAAGAAAAATATTACAAATCACAGCCAATCATATTAGGTTTAGCTGGTAAGGCAGCAAGTGGTAAAACATCTGTAGCTGAATCAATACTGCCTAAGGCAAAAATTAATAGCATTGACGAGTTCATTATATGGGATCATCTATTTTTTACCCTTCCTTTATATGAAATAGCTTCTATAAAAAAGACAACTTTAGGGTTACGCCAGAGAGAAAGACAGCTATTTTCTATACATCAAGTATTGTATGATCTTTTTGGTGGAAACGCACTTGGCAATATACCAGACTATGCTCATTTTACTGATTTAGTTAACCAGCTTTATAATCTTCCAATAGAACCAGAAGGTCAAAAGCCAAGATCATTTTTGCAAAAAGCTGGAGATCTTTGTAGGGCATATGATCCAGAATGTTTTGTAAAATGGATTATTTATAAGGCTTCAAAGGCTCATAGGACAATAGTTTCCTCACAATCTCATGAAGACAATCCTTTGCCTGTTGGCATAATTATTTCTGATGTTCGCCAAAAAAATGAAGCAGAAAAAATACTTGCACAACCAAATGGTATTGTAGTATACTTTGACGCCTCGGATGAAAAAAGAAATGAAAGAATGTTAAAAAGAGATGGAAGATTGATGACAGTAGAACAAGCAAATCATGTTTCAGAGAAACAATGCGACCTTGTTAAGGAGATAGCATCATTTGTTATAGATACCGATAATCTTTCAATTGAACAGCAAACAGAAAAAACATTAGATATAGTTAAAAGTTTTGTGAACATATATGCCTAAGTTAAATAAAAGCGCACTAGAACAATCAACAGATTCTCCTATAGATCAGGTGGTAACCATTTTGAGTAATGAAATTTCCTTAAGTAGTTCTCCCATAGTTATATGTGGGGTAAATAGAAAAATCAATATTGGAAACTTTGAAAATATTGATGTCTATGCAGGGGTTACTATACCTTTGCATGGTGTTTCTTTTGAAGATAGGGAGTCCCTAACTGCTGCAATAAATGACGCAGTTGCCTATGGATTTTCTGTAGCTTCCAAGGAGACTGGTGAGCGTTATTCGCTCATTAAAGAATCACAGCAAGGTAATAAGTAATAGGAGAAAAAATGAAACTGATTAAGAAGCTTGCAAGAAAAATTCTTTTTTCAAAGAAGAAAGTTACAACAAATGTTAAACCATTTACTACGGCACCAAGTACATCTGCTAATGCTGTAACAGATCCGGTTATTAGTTTTAGTCAACCCAAAGTTGGCGGTCATGATATTGATGATAAGCCAAAGTTGGAAACCTGCATTGATAAAACCCCAGTAAAAAAGAATCCTGGTAGACCAAAGGGGCAGACAAAAAGCGCACCAGCTAAAAAGTCTGCAAATAATTCTGCCAATAAGTCAAAAGCTAAGCCTAAGCCAAAAGCAGCAAACTAAAACACATAATCAATTACTAAAAAGAGATTAGATATATAGAACAGTATTGTTACTATATAACTAGTCTCTTTTTTTATTAAGGTGGTTAATTATGGCCGATAAAGGTTGGGGTAATAAAACATCCTCAGAAAAAAATTATTATAAATTACTCAAAGATTCTGTCATGAATGTTATTGATACCAAGAAAACTGGTGGCCAATATTCAAGTCATTGGACAAAAAACAATAATGGCAAGTAAGAAGAAAGCAGCTTATCAAAAAAAGATTAAGTCTGTTATGGGGGAATTCGGTAGGGGCACCTTGCATTCAGGAAAAGGTGGTCCTGTAGTTAAATCTAAAAAGCAAGCAATAGCTATTGCAATATCATCAGCTGATAGGTTAAAGAAGAAGCGTAAAAAATAATGGCTTTTAAGAAATCTATCTATATTAGTGGACCAAGAATGGGAACAAATAATCAAAAAAGTAATGGTCCAGTTTTAAAAAATAAAAAACGTAGAAAGA
>Ga0129333_10000971_pt1 | contig 25347 bp, 11 predicted proteins | sample CPB6_08_DNA_FD_94474 | JGI IMG/M metagenome (GOLD analysis project Ga0129333, IMG submission 94474) | Freshwater to marine salinity gradient microbial communities from Chesapeake Bay, USA - CPBay_Sum_0.6_0.8_DNA | ecosystem: Environmental > Aquatic > Marine > Coastal | place: USA: Chesapeake...
AAAATTTCTAGCATACATATCACTATTCAACGTGAGGTTACCGCTGGTTAATGTTAGAGTTAGACTAACTACTACGTCTGATGATAGATAAGCACTACCTGTTCCATTTAATGTTAGGTTACTGGCCCTAACATAATTTAAGTTATGCGTAGTGGCAGCATTCCCTCCACATACAATAGTGCCGTTTGAATATGCTTCATTGAAATTGTAAACAGATCCAGTTCCTGTGAAATTAGAGTTAGTCACAAATAGGTAATTTAAATTCCAAAGACCTTGTACGAGACTGTTAATTGTACCTATTCTAGTTGTTCTATAATCCCAAGTTGAGTACGTTGATCCGTCATAGTTATGCGCTAAGATTATAGTAAGATTGGCCAGAGATGACGGTGCACCTTCGTCGTAGAAAAGATCTCTTACTAGAGTAATAGTAGAGAAACCTATAGTACGACCATTTTTTAATAGATAACTCCAAACATTACCGCTATTAAATGTAAAATTACCATCATGTATTATTTTTGGAGCATTTTGGTAATTAAGAGTACCTAAGGTACATGATCCAGTACCGGTAATATTAAATCCACCCTCTCCTGTATCATTCATGTCAGTGGTCATACCGGTGGTAGTTGTCATAGAGATTCCACCTGTTCCGGTTATGTTGATATAATTATAATCAAAATTAATTCGTCTTGTATTGGAATTACTAGAAATAAATCCATTCGTTTGGAAATTACAATAAAAACCTAAAGTTAATATTCCTTGCGTTAAAGTAAATCCCCAAACTTGGCTACAAATTAAGTCATTTATAAAATAACTTGCTTGAGTAGAGCCATTAATTGCTCCGTTAGCAACTACAGTGTTACATCTAACATAGCCAAATTCGTAATATGCTCCAGCACCGGTACAATTAATTGCTCCTGTCACATCAGAAGCGTTTGCTAAGATATAATTAGCACCAGTACCGCTTAGAGTCATTCCATTAGACTGAAATCCGTCAAATCTCCAATTAGCTCCTGCAACGTTAGAAGATACTGAGGCAACTTTAAATGGGAATGAATAGCCATATTCTCCTCCTGGATTTGCGGGCGCTCCTAGAATTACTGTTAAATTAAGCATACTTCCAGGAGAATTATCATATGTAACCCCATCATACATAACAGTCACTTGACTGTTAGTACCAGGACTCACTCCATCCTCAATTTTTAAAAAATAACAGGCATTTGCCGTTGTATTATTTAATACAGAATTTCTACGCATAATCACACGCATAGCATTAGCCTGTGCAATATTACCCCAGGTTGATGAGCCGGTTCCGTTTAATATAAATCCACCGTCTGCAGTCAAAGCATCTGAAGTAAGACCAGTTATAGTGGCCATGCTTAATATACCACTACCACCGAATGTGTCACCTGATTGATTTCCTGTTATTATCCAAGCCCAGTCAAATTCAATACGTCTAGTATTAGAATTACTACTGACAAAAGACCCTACTGCAACATCTGCGTCTAAATTTATAGTACCCTGTGTTAATGTAAGGTTGCTAGATATACGTACATCATTTATCCAACAGATACTTCCGTCACTGGGAGGAATACTAATGGTGATAGTGCTACCACGGATTGGTCCTATAAGATTAAAGTTTGTTCTTGAAGTTCCACCAGTGCAATTAAAAACAGAAGTGCCTAAACCAGTGCTATTATTTCTACAGTCATAGACATCCACTAGAGAATGATTTAAATTTTGATTTAAATTAAACGTAGTCGCTCTAACCAACTCTAACCCATATTCTGCTCGACTTCCGGGATCATCATAGTTTGTTCCTCCTGAACCCACCGCACCACAAGTTATAGAACTAATTAAAACATCACTAGAGTAAGTTCTCCTCTCGCCTCCTACTGCGCCCATATGAATATTAAGACTGGCCTGAGTTCTATTACCTCCATTATCATTATAGGTATTCCAGTAAGCGATGGTACCATTTATGGTGGCTCCATTGCCAAAAACCCAGTGATGAGATGGGGAGGTAGATACAGTCACACTTCTAGGACTTATTGTTCCGTCCGAAATGTCTAGATTTATTGACCTTGCTCTTGAGGTGGGTCCGCTACTATATGAAATCGGATTTGTACTTACCTGCGGATTCCAATTAATTGTAGGCATATTAGGCCACTGGCTCCATGTTATAGCAGTATTAGCCCAAGCAAAAACTGAACCCCACACGTCTATAGTAGTGTCCATATTTAAAGTTCTAGCAGTTGTACCGGAAGCGCCTACTCTGTAACATTGAATTTGATGGGGACTATTAATATTCAATTGACCGCTAGACCATACCCATTCTGATGTTAGAGCCCAAGTACAAAATAAAGTACCAGTGAAAGTTGTTTGTCCTGTTTTAGCAAATATAACTCGATTAAATGCTATGCCGCCTCCGTGAAAAGTTACGTTGCTTGACCCTGTAAGGTTGAATCCTCCGCTTCCTGAAGGGCCTCTAATATTACCGCTGGCTCCGTCTAAAATACAATTTCCATTGATATTCAGAGTAAAGGCGGTGACTGTAGAGTTACAGTCTCCTATATAAGTGCTTATAGTAAGATCTCTACACGTTCCACTAAAGGTAAATATACCTCCACCGCTCCACTCATCTATAACACAATCTGTTGAAGAACCTACAGTTGCAGAATTTATTACATTTTTATTAGAATTTGTCCACCAATTACTTGCGGTTGAAAATAGTCCGCCGTTTCGGGTTCCGGAAGGTCCTCTCCAGTATAAAGGCATATTAGTATTGTGGAATAAGACTAGGTTCTAACAGTTGATCCGCAGATGGCGGAACAGGTGTATCTATTCTGTTAATATGAAACCAGGTTAATTTTTCAAGTTTATCCTGTATTTCAGAATCTGTTAGAGTATGGTCATCGGGTAATTTAAGACCGTCTAAAATTTTAAACCCTTTATACTCAAATTTAATAGTATAAATTTTCATACTGTTCTCCTATCAAGCAAAGCCAAATACCTTGGCTATACACTGCCATTTTTGAGCAGTTGAATTATATATAAATCCTAGATAATCTGTTCTACCTGCTGTGCTACTTGTGGGCAGAGACATATCATTAGATCCTTGAAATCCACCAGACGCTACACTAAATGCTAGGGTTTGTGCATTTGTAGAAGTCATACGTAGAATAAGTTTTTGTCCGTTAAATGGGGTACCGGTGGGCACAGCAAATGTAATTGTTCCTGCTGCAGCAGTACTAATTAAAATGGCTATATCAGTGGTATCTATGTTAAAAGTTACTGTGGCTGCTTCTGTATAACTTACTACCCTTGGTCTAATAGCAGTGCCATTACCGTAAATTGTTCCACCGACATGTAGGTTACCACCAATGCCTACACCACCTATGACCTGTAGAGCACCTGTTTGAGTACTTGTTGCCGCAGTGGTACCTGCTAGTGTTAATGTATTTTGAAAAAGTGGGCCTGAACTATTGGCTCCTCTACTGACTAAAATTTCTCCAGCAGCACCTGGTCCAAAGAAATTAGTTGTACCTGCTGCTGATTGATAAGGTATTTGTCCTATAGTACCTGCTGCCACGTTACTAGCCGTAGTTGCGTTGCCTGAAGGTAAACCGCTTAGTGCTTGCCAGGTTGGAAGTCCAGAACTCATTGCTAGCACATAGTTATTTTGACCGGTATTAAGAAAAGTTGTCTGTCCTGGGCTTTGTTGATATGCTATAGCACCTGCTGTACCGCCTGCTAAATTAGTAGCAGTTGTAGCAAAACTACTGGTAGTTGCACTGGTAGCAGCACCGACTGATCCTACAATTGTACCGCCTACATGAAGATTACCTTGTATACCAACTCCACCTGCTACTTGTAGAGCACCTGTAGTTGTAGATGTTGCCTGTGTGGTATTAGTAATTGTGTTAATACCTGCGATACTTTTACCGCCAAATACGTTAAGATTACCGCCAATGGCTACACCACCTCTTACCTGTAAAGCACCTGTTTGAGTATTTGTAGATGCTACGGTAGATGTTAGTGTAAGAGTATTTTGAAAGGTAGGTAATGAAGATCCAAATACCAATATATCACCAGCAGAACCTGCTCCTAAAAATGTAGTTTGACCAAATCCACTTTGAACTGGGATTTGCCCTGCTGCGCCACCGTTTAGGTTGGTAGCAGTATTAATACTACCAGTAATTGTTTGAGAAAATATAGATCCTGCGTATAGTGTGCCTGTTGCGTAAATGTCGCCTGCAACCTGTAAGAAAAAACTTCCTGTGCTGGTCTGCATGTTGACCAGTAAGTAGCCGTTATTATCTACTCTAACCTTTTCGCTACCGTTAATAGCGATAACTACAGGTCCTGTAGCAGGGTTAATTGTACTTGTAGTAATTGATCCTGCGGTATCTTGTAGATAGGATAACGAACGTGCTACTGTTGTCATAAATTATGCCTGGGCCTCTGACCATCTTAATAACACTGCTGCCTGAACTGTAGGATTTCCCGAGCCGCCGCTTATTCGAGCATTAATTGCTAGCACGTCAGGACCATTTGGGTATGCACCTACTCCGCCAAACGGACTATTTGTAAGTTCCTTAAGAGAACTTAAGTCTAAGTTAGCATCACCTACAGGGTTTGCCACAAACGCAAATACCTGTTCCCCAGGCAAGGCATAGGATGCTGAACTAAATGTAAAAGTATTTGCTACCTGAGCTAGGCTAGGTTGTCCGCCTTGAAAGTCTAAGTTTAATGACTGCCATGAGGCTGTAGTATAGTTTTTTGGATTTAGTACGCCTTCAATTACCACACTATTAGGAACGTTTCCACCACTTGATGGCCTAGCAAGACTTACACCGCATTGGCTTAATAATAATTGACTTCTATTTAAAAGATCTTTAATACCTAAATCGCCAATTGTACTGTTACTAACACTAGGAGCCAATCTAATCATAAACACAGTTTGCGTATTGACATTGAGGGTCCTATCTGTTACCTGATAATTAAAAATATAACCCCTGTCATTGTCAAATATACCATCGCATATTAGCGCACTACCCCAATGGCTTAGGGTAGGTTGAGCAAGACTGCTGACCTGTATAACTCCTGTATTAATAGGATGACTCGCGGCTGCACCTGCTGAGAATGTTTTATTAGTACCATTCTGGTAGTAACTTAATGTAGTCCCTCTTGTACAATTTTGAAGTTGGGTAGTTCCACCTTTGCCATTGTAAAAAATAAGTTCGTTATCTATATATACAGTTCCGCTGGTTGCGAAATAGGTATTATCAGCAATAGTCAAAGTAGTACCACCTGCTCCTGGGTCTACAGTTAACCAACTAAATGCACTTTCATTTTCAACACTATATCTAACAGGCAAGTTACCTGATCTCATATGTGCTTCAAGGTTTACGTTATTGTTTTTAATTCTATGAGCATAGACCCAATTACCATCACTACCTCTTACCATATAATCAATAAATCCGGCACCATACCATGTATACTGGATCCCTAACATGTGCATTCTACCTGTGTCTATAGTAAAAGCACTAGGGCCTGTGCCGTCAACTTTATCTATATTAAAATCACTTTGTCTAATTCTTGTTTCTTGAACTAAACTACATTTAACACCACTTATACCTTGTGTTCCTCTAAAGTCAGGATTTACAAATAATGTTGTATCACTTTGTACATAAGTTACCCAATGTGTCATGCCTCGTATTACAATTTTATTACCTGCTCTAACTTGACTAGTAAATCTAGTATTTGAGCCAGTAACTTGATTACTATTAGGATTGATACTGATTGTGCCTGTCACCTGTTGTGTTGAGTTTCTTCTAACTACACAAAGATTTTGCCCATCAAATTCCCAAAACATTCCATTCTGATCATCGAATGGGCCTGTTCTAATTGAAGAACCGTGCCAAGCGTGTAATTGAATTCTACAAGAAATTTCTAAGACAGGTGTTGTTGCTCCTAAATTAGAAATAGATAACACTGTAAATGTATAATCATCTGTTATACCATTCACTCTGTATATATTATTATAACCAGAAGTTGTAACACCGAATAAATTAATAAATGCTCCAACCTGTAGTCCGTGTGCTATATCATCAGTTTTAATTGTTATTGTTGCCCCAACAGAAGTTGAATTTGCCGAAATACTCTGTACGTCATAATTAGGTCTTAGAAGAGTTCCAGTAGACCATAATAATCCTTTACCGGATTGATATCTAAAGTATTGTTTACTGACTCTAACTACACTTGCGCCATATGCAGGACTTCCATTATTAATTAAAACTCCACCGTCAAATGGTCTATGAATAACCTGTGCTTGAGACATAGCATACATAACACAACCAGATAAACTATTAATTGCACCTCCACTGTTTGCTGTATAGATTATGGTCTGTAAGTTTGTTGTTTGTTCAACATAAAACGGACCGCTAGCAAAAGACCTATTGGTGCCGCCTGTATATGTTACAAAAATCGGAGTACCGGGAATTAGTCCATGGTTGCTGTTAAAAGTTATAGTGATCGTGGCAGGATTTCCGCCATTGCCTGATGCGGTGTTTACATTTAAACTGGCGCCGCTATAAACTCCGCCTCTTTTCAACACTGTAGCGTCAGTAACCAAACTCTGTCCGTTAGTTCCCACAGTACCCCAAGCATAATAGGTAAATTGATTTACGCCTGAAGTAGAATTAACAATAAAATTACCGTCTGCTCTACTTGAACCACTTACTCCTGAATTTAAACTAGTTATACTAACAGCATCACCCAATGAAAGACTATGACTTTGTAAAGTATTAACTGTAATTAAACTGTTAGGACTACCCCCGTCTGTGGTCATTGTGGTAATTGTTAGGTCAACCCCCGGAATTTCATATACACTAGGATATCCTCTTATAATACCATAACCTGCCCACTTTGTAGGCTGTAATCCATATTCGAAGTCAGCATCAATCATACTTTGAGGGTTACTGACACGCATACGTTCAATAGCATCTGTGCCAAATCTAAATGGCCTAAACAATACTTCGGTTTCTTCTACTAAAATACTTAATCTATCACTACTATTTTGAGCGGATGTGTTAAAAAAGAATGTTATAGTAGTATAACCATCTTCGCGTTGACTAATGGTAGGAAAGTTACTATCGTTACCAGAAGTAAATGTTGCTGTGGTACCGGCGAAACTCGGATCTGCAAAATTATATAATATAGTATTTCTAGTCACATTGGTAATGAGTAAAATTTCCTCAAGAGTTATTCTCCCAGGAATTTTTACATTACCCACTCCGCTACCACCTGGAGTAAAAACATATTGCCTAATCTGTTGCTTTGCCATATTTCACCTTTGATTTATTTATATACCCATAGCAACAGACATTGCAATTGACAACCCGGCAACATCTGTTCCGTTTTGTCTTAGGCTTCCATTAACATTGAGTACGCCATTAATTGTACCCCCGCTTTGACTGATGGCACCTACTAGACTAATACTATTGAAAGATAAAACTCCAATTCTTGTACCAACAACAATACCACTACCTGACTGTAGAGTAATGCTTGTTCCGTTGCTTGCAGTATAGGCTGTAGGACTTCGTAAAACTCCGTCTACAAATACCTGTACAGTATTAGTATTATAACTGGCAGTGTAAACTGTCTGACCATTAGAACTTGCTATTACTTCTGAGAATGTATATGCTTGAGTGGCATTCGCAGCGAATCCCTGTGCTCCAATTATTCTAATTATGTCGTTTAATCTTCTTGCTATAGTAACAACCACAGTAGATCCATTAGATGCTGTATAATCAGAACTAGATAGTTGAACACCGTTAGCAAAAACTTGAACTAGTCCAACAGTATAGCCACCAGCGAATGTAAATGTAGTTTGACCTGCTGTACAGATAAATTCTTGTATGCTAGTACCTAATACTTGATTACCATTACTAAAAATGTTTTGAGCATATAAACTACCACCAATGCCCACACCACCTCTAACCTGTAGGGCACCTGTAATGGTACTTGTCGCAGATGTAACACTTGTCAAAGTTAGTGTATTTTGCCAAGTTGGAGCCAAGGTACCGTTGCTTACCAGGACCGAGCCTGTCGACCCTGTTGAGATAAATTGAGTAGTACTTGTTGTGCTTTGATATGGAATTTCTCCAGGTAAACCATTGTTGATATTACTGGCTCTAGTGGCCAAACCATTGATAGTTCCACCTACATACAAATCTCCGGCAATTCCTGCACCACCTCTTACCTGTAGTGCCCCTGTTGAAGTCGATGTTGAGGTTGTAGTATTGTTAACTAAGAAAGTGCTAGTTGTTCCTGTACTACTTCCACTAGCCGCAGTGCTTGTGGTTAGTTCTTTAGTGGCTGGATTATAAAATACGCCTACTGTATTATTAACAGTATCCTGCGCTAGACCGGCAAATATTTTATTTTGAACATAGAGGTCACCACCTATGCCAACACCGCCTCTTACTTGTAGAGCACCAGTTGATGTAGATGTGCTAGATGTGGTGTTTAAAATTACAAAAGTACCAGTTGTTCCTGTAGTAATGCCAGGTGTTACAAATTGATTAACAGTTGCGCTGGTCAGAATCTGCGCACCGGCAATGAAACTGGTTGTATTAACATACAATGCTTGTCCAATACCAACGCCACCTTGAACAACTAACGCACCTGATCCTGTGGTAAAGGATGTACTGGCATTATTGATAGTTATAGCATTGTTTGTACTTGCACCTCTACTTGTAATTGTCTGTAAAGTAGAATTATTCCAAATTGTAAGAGCACCGGTAGATGAACTAACCGCAGTATCAGTGCCAGCAGTAATGACTGTTAAATCAGCATAGGTTCCTATATTAGCCGCTGTAATAATAATAGAATTATTAATATAACTTGTTGTACTGATTCTTGCGGTACCACCTACATTAAGGTTTCCGCCCATACCTACAGACCCTACTACATCCACGGCGTTACTAGTTGTAAAGATGCTGTCTAATGTAGATTGAAGAGTGACTTTATTGGCCACGAAGTTACCATTGCCGTCCCTATAAACTATAGTACTTACGGCATTAGAGCTTGTAGCATTACTAGTCACAGTAAAAATAGCAGATTCAGCAGATGTAGATCCGCTTATACCATATCCACTTGTTTGACCAGTCGCGACATAATTTCCAATGGTATCAATTCCTAAAGAAACTGAATCTGCTTGAATAACAGTTGTTAGGGTAAAATTGCCGCTGCCGTCAAAAGTTACACTTCCTGCAAGGTCACCATCTAGTGTCAGTGTCCTTGAACTTGACCACTTAGTAGCACTGTTAACAGTACCAAAAACTGTACCACCAACATATAAATTACCGCCTATTCCTGCTCCGCCTGTGATTTGAAGAGCACCTGTAGTTGTAGAAGAAGCATCTGTGGTATTGTTTGTTTTGATTATATCATCAGTTTCTATCAGTGTAGTTGTTATTGTTGTAAGTTGGATAGTTAATTTTTGAGCAACTATCTCACCACCTACATACAGATTGCCACCTACACCTACTCCACCTGTAACTTGTAAAGCGCCGGTTTGAGTGCTAGTCGCTGCCGTTGAATTAGTAATGCTTACAGCATTATTGGTTGTAGCACCACGACCTGTGACAGATTGTAATGTACTATTATTCCAGATTGTTACTGCCCCACTGGCCGCGCTTACAACAGTATCAGTACCTGCTGTGATCGAACTGACGTTACTGGGAATAAATGATGCTATCGTAGCAGTGGTTATAATCTGTGAACCGCCAACATAACTTGTGGCACCGGCATAGAGAGCCCCACCTAGTCCCACACCGCCAGTTACTCTTAATGCTCCTGTACTTGTCGATGTGCTTGCAGTGGCATTTGTTATATTAATACTTTGATCAGTAGATGAACCTCTACTAGAAATAGTCTGTAGAGTAGAAGTATTCCATATTGTAGTTTGATTATTGCTGCTTAGGACTGCTGTATCAGTTCCTGCCAAAATAGTTGTTTGTGCTACGTACTGATTTAAAGTAGCGGTTGTAATTATTAAGGCATTATTAATGTAACTAGATGTTGTAGCACTAATATAACCGCCTACAATTACATTTCCACCCACACCAACACCACCGGTAACTCTAAGAGCACCTCCAGAATTTGTTGTTATCGAATTAGTAGTTCCTTCAAATACTGCCGAAGTTGCATTAAAGTTACCGTTAACATCTCTATATACAATTGTGCTTACAGCATTAGTGCTAGTTGCGTTACTAGTAACTGTAAATGTGCCACCTTCACCTGAACTACTACCACTTATACCAAATCCCGAAGTTGCGCCAGTTGCTATATAACTTCCTGTTGTATCTGTACCTAAAACTATAGAATCTGCTGCTATGGTTGCAGTTAATGTAACATCTTGACTGCCATTTATACTAACACTGCCACTTAAATCTCCTCCTAGTGTTATTGTTCTAGCAGATGTCCAAGCATTGGCTGTTACGGCTAATGTAGCAGTTGAAGCGGTTCCGGATAGGTTAGCATTTACTGTATTTGCTGTGATTATGTTTGCATTAAAATTACTATTGGCATCCCTAAAAACAATAGTGCTAGGTAAGTTTGTACTTGTAGCGTTACTGGTTACAGTGAATATACCACCTTCTTGACTTGACAGTCCACTCAAGCCATAACCATTTGTAAAGGCTGTGGCTACATAATTTCCTTGTGTATCTGTACCTAATTGAACACTGTCTGCTGCTATGGTTGCAGTTAATGTTACATTTTGAGTTCCGTCTATGCTAACACTACCACTTAGATCTCCTCCTAAATTTATAGTTCTAGCAGAAGACCATTTATCTGCGCTGGCTGCGTTACCTGTAATAGTTCCTGAAAAATTTCCTACAAATGTTGTAGCAGTTAAGGTTCCGCCTACTACCATACCACCTGCTACCGCGGCGCCACCTTTTACCTGTAAAGCCCCTGTTTGAGTTGAAAATGCTGCGGTGGTAGAAAGTACGGTTAATGTGCTAACAACTTGCAATCCGTTTTTGACACGGAAATCTTTCTCTACTGATACCGGCATTAGTTTCCCTTTCCACCAACCGATTAATTAAAATGATATTTATTGAGTCAAATATATCAAATCAAGTAGATTGGTTACCTCCAATTAGATTGTTATGGTAGTTCTTACCATTTTTACCACAAGTGATGTAGGTACTGGACTTGCCGTAAATAGTAATCTACAATTGCCTCCAGAAATATCGGCATCAAAACTTCCCAATTCTGATGTGTTATATATCACGCCGTATTCAGTTTTATAAACTGTTGTACCGTCATGGAACAGTAATAGTTCTTGAGAGTGAATGTTTGAACCGTCAACCATTTGAACTGTATATTTGGCGGTCCTAAATGATGATGTGCTGAAGGTATCTAAGATAACTTGAATTCCATTTGTAATAGGATCGCTAGTAAATGTAGCATATTGACTATTGTTGCTAGTAAATCCTACAACTGTTGTGTTAGATTGGACTGTACCAAATTCAGTTACACCACCGATTTTAACATCTTTAGCGATTCCTACTCCACCACTAACAACTAATGCACCTGAAGATGTTGTAGTTGACTGTGTGCTATCTTGTATTCTAGTTAAACCGCCAACATATAAGGCACCGCTAACACCAGCACCTCCTGCTACCTGAAGGGCGCCAGATGTTATAGAACTAGCAGTGGTTGTAGCAGTGATTTTTACAGAAGGAACAGTTAAGTTTGTTCCGTCGCTGCCTATAATTAAACCACCTACATCTAAAGTAGCACTAGAAACAAACAATGTACCAAAACGTTTAGTGCTGCTACCAAGGTTGATAGTACCATTTGTGTTTGGTAAAATATCTGCGTTTACCGTTGTTGTAGAATTAACAAATAATCCACCGTTAATTCCTACACCACCTAATACTTGTAAATCACCTGAATTAGTATTAGCAGCATTTGCTGTACCACCTACTAATTTTATTGCGCCTAATTTAAAAGTTCCATAACTTGTTCCGGTGAATACACCACCGCTTTCATCGCCTTCATTGTACCATTCTAAGTATCCTGTATCATTGGCCAAGCCAAGAAACGCATTTTTATCTGTAGTTTTGTAGTAATGATAAATTAAACCTATATCATAACCATCGTCTAGTGTCCAAGTATGATTAGTTGTTCCTGTAGAGCCCGGTGGTACGTGTAGATTTATTAAGTTATCTGTAATTACAGTGTTAGTAGAATAGGCATATGTAGCAGTACCACTAAATGTTACCGTTCCTTTAAATAATGCGGCATCTTCAACAACAAGGGTTTTATCAATATATGTTCCACCTTGAACATATAACGCATTACTTGATTTAGTTGCAGTATTGGCTGATGTACTGTTAATTGTTAATGAACCAGTAAGTACTTCGTTGCCTCCTACGTATAAGTTTTCACCTATACCGACACCACCTCTAACTTGTAACGCTCCTGAACTGGTATTTGTAGCACCTGTAGTTCCTGCCAATGTTAAAGTATTATTAAAGGTAGGAGCACCGGTTCCATTAGTTACTAAAACATCTCCTACTGTACCTGTACTAACGAACCCAGTCTGTCCTGGGTTTTGTTGGTAAAGTAGTTGTCCAGATAAACCATTAGCAACGTTGGTAGCAGTTAGTGCATTACCTGCGCTCAGGCTGCTTAAACTCTGAAATGTAGCAGTCGTTCCATTGGAAGTAAGAACATATCCATTGGTACCTATTGGAATAAAACCAGTTATACCTTCCGCACTTTGATACGCAATACTACCTGTAGTGCCGCCTACAATATTAACCGTATTTCCAAAAACAGCAGTAGTTGTGCTAGCCCATTCAGGAGCATTTGCCCCAGAATTTACTCTAAGAAATTGACCTGCTGTACCTAAATTTAAAAATTGTGTTACACCTGAACCAAACTGGTAGGGAACAGCCCCTGTACTACCTGCTGCCAAGTTTGTAGCAGTTGTAGCAGTACCATTAAATGATGGCGCATATATTGTGCCGCCTACATACAAGGCACCACCTATGCCCGCTCCTCCTACAACTTGGAAAGCGCCTGAATTAGTTGACGTGGCTGCTGCGGTTCCTGCTAGTGTAAGAGTGTTATTAAACGTAGGAGCACTAGTACCGTTGCTTACTAATACTGTACCTGCTGCTCCTGCTGTTATAAAATTAGTGGTACCTGTTGAATTTTGATAGGGAATTTGCCCTGCACCGCCGCCTACAATATTAGTTGCGCTGGTAATAGTACCTACTATACTACCACCTACATATAAATCTCCACCAATTCCTGCTCCACCTCTAACCTGTAAAGCACCTGAGTTTGTACTTGTTGCAGATGTTGTTCCAGATAAGGTTAATGTATTTTGATAAACTGGTTGAGCGGCGCCTCTGCTAGTTAGAATTTCTCCGGAATTTCCAGGACCTGTAAATGCTGTTGCTCCAGGTGCTGTTTGATAGGGAATTTGTCCTAATGTACCATTACCTAAATTAGTAGCAGTATTAATATTTCCAGTTATCGTGCCCTGTACAACACCTGTGGAATAAATGTTATTAACATATAAATCTACAAGTGTGGAACTGCTTGTTGCTGTAAGTGAAACGACAGTAACATGTTGAAAGGTTGCAGTAGAATTTACAGTCAATGGGCCGTGAATTGTGGCCGTGGTTCCAACTATTAGGTTTTTAGCAGCCGCAATACCACCTGCAGATTGTACCGCATTGGTATTACCTGTAGAACTTGTAACTTCGCTTGCGCCTTCAGTTATAAGGCCATTCTTTGTTACAAAATCTCTGCTAACGGAAAAAATAGGCATGCTCCAAATCCTTTACTTTGCCATAGCAGTCCTAAGTACTTTTACTGTTTTCGTTGAAGTGTCGGACGCTAAAAAATACAACCTTACTACTATATCTGCTCCTGTGTTGGTAATCATCGCATCAAAATTACCTAGGTCTCCGCTACTCATAACATTGCCATATTCCAGAATATGTACTGTTCCAGTATTACTTGCTAATGTTAGTAATTCAGTTACCTGAGTCCTTGCTGTTGATGTAGTACCCTCGTCTATCTGTATCAAATACTTTGCAGATCTATATTGATTAAAACTATATTCATCAATCACAGTGGCTGCGATAGTATTTATAGTTTGGACTGTGGAATCAAAAACCGTATCTGCTATCCGTAGACTTTCTGAATTTATTCTTCCTCCTACACCAATACCCCCTGTTACTACTAAAGCGCCATTGGTTGTAGCAGTTGATTCGGTAGAATTAGTAATTCTTATGATATTATTTGTAGTATTTCCCCTGCCTGTAACACTTTGTAGAGTAGAAATATTATTAAATTCTAAAATTCCACCGCCAATATCATTAATATCTATGTCAACGCCATCTTGAATAGTCTGATTAAAACTAGCGGTAGTAAGAACAGGTGAGCCGCCGCTATAAAGAGTACCACCTAGCCATAAATTACCACCGATACCGACACCTCCTGCTACTATAAGGTCGCCAGTTACTGTGCTAGATGCCTGTACGCCGCCTGTAACTTCTATGAATCTAAAACTAGCAGTCGATCCTGTTATCGCTCCTATACCGCCGCCGGTTCCGCCTGCGATACCTACAATAGAGCCACCTACATATAAATCCCCAGCAATAGCAGCACCACCTGCTACTGTTAGTGCTCCGCCTGTTGATATTCCAGTAGCATTTGTAGTGGTTGTAATTTTTAAAGTTGTAGCAGTTAGTATGGTAAAAATACCTGTACCTGCTAACAGTACCCACGCAGATCCAGACCATTGATAGGATTTCGTACCTACTGAATAAACATCACCTACTGCGGGATTTGGTGGAAAATTAAAAAATGCCATTTTATAATCTCATTATAATTGTACAAGTTGAATCCATAAGTTTGAAGATCCATCTCTTATGTATTGTAGATATCCAAAAGTTGATGTATCTATCCAAATATCTCCTATTCTAGGATTAGAAGGTGGAGTTCCTGTCGTAACAGTGATCTTAGGAACATACAATTCGTAGTTTTCATCAGGATGTCCTCCTCCTCCACTGTAAACAGAGCCAGAAACACCTAAACCTCCTACTACAACTAAAGCGCCTGAATTTGTACTTGTAGAATCAGTTCCTAAGCCAGTTCTAGTATCAGAGTTAATGTCTGTATTTCCTCTACCGTCATAGTAAAATACACTACCAATGTTAATTTGATTATCTCTTCCGTCGATAAGATTATCAGCACCTAACGCAATTATTCCACTGACATTAGTTAAATTATTAAATTGATTGTGGCCAATAATTGTATTATTACTACCTGTAGTTAGGTTGGTCGCAATATTATTTCCAAAAAAGAAATTATTAGACCCGTTTACTAATTTAGGAGCAGAACTAATACCTATTGCTAGATTATCATCATTTGCTACATAAAGATTTACTGTACCACTAGACGAATAAGCAGTAAACGATGTGCCGTTTACAGGAACTTCTAATACGCTGTTATTGAAAAGAGCAATTGTTGTAGTATTCAAACTGTCAACGTAATAACTATTTCCATTTAATTGTGTTGTTCCTAGAACATTTTTTATAACCACTCTAGTTCCAGAACTTATACTTTGAGTGACTGTCACTTTTACAGGATCAATTACAGTTCCACTACTTACATATGATGTTAGAGTTACTACACTACCATTAAATGTTGCTGTAAAACTGTTAGCAGGTTTAGTTAATGCTTTGTCTGTATATAGACTAAATTGATTAGCGTTAATAACATTAACCCAAAAACCAGTGTTATTAAGAACGCTTGTAGCAGAAGTAGCAGTTGCTATACCTGAAACTGACTGGATATATACCTGTGTTCCAGTTGAATAACCATGGGAAGAAACTGTTACAACCGGGGGAATAGCATTAGGAATAGTTGTAATATTTTGTAAAGTCGATAATACAACATTTGTTATAGTGGCAAGGAACGGATTATTATTTGTTCCCATTAAAGTCAACGCACTATCACCGATTGCTATGGTGTTTGAAATATTAGTACCCGAACTTAGGGCTTTTCTACCAATAGCAATTGACTTATTAGAAGTGATTAAGCCAGTTAATACATCGTAACCTATAGCAATACTATTTTGACCATCTTCAAACCCGCTCACAAGATTACTTGCTGTACCCCTAAAAACAATATTATTAATACCTTCATAACCTTTACCGATAATAAGATCATTTACAACTATGTCTTCACCTATTATCATATTACCGCTAATACCAACACCACCGTCTACTACTAGAGTTCCGGAATATGTGCTTGTAGATAAAAATGTACTGCCTGTAGATTGAATTTTAATAGAACCTGCAGGGAGTGCGCTCCACATTGTAGCAGTTCTAAATTCTATAAATCCTAAACTAGATCTATAACTGGTTCTTAATAACGCATCAGTGGCTACACTAAAACCAGTTGCTGTAGTTTCACTTTCAGGTAATTGCGGTTGAGCACCGGAAAGATTTAAGAACTCTCCGCTTTTACCTTTTCTTAGTGCTGATCCGCTTATTAATCTTGTCATATCTTTCTCAATTAAGTGTTAGCAGTTTCTAATATACTCAATACAAGTTGTACAGAACCTGTGTTACCAGCATATGCTCGAAGACTATCTAAACTTTCAACAACAAGTTTGCCAGATAATACACTAGCAGCATCATTTTCTGGAATGTTAAAATTCTTAACTAAAAAACTATCTACATTGGCTGCTTGTGCGCCATTACCTTGTGCGTCTGCTAATATTGGTCTATTTCTATGATGTATAACATTTACAGATTGAGTAGTAGTTGTTAGGTTAGATAATTGTGCCATCAGCACAATTGATGTAACACCAATCGGAGCAGTATAAACAGTTGTGGTGGTTAAACCAGTTGTATAATTTGTGTAATTTGTAGTACTTGTTAAAATAAAAGTTTTTGTTACAAATTTGTTTAATGGAATTAATGCCATAAAATTTCCTTTACAATGCTCCCGCCTCAATGGCTAATATAAATGGTGTCATGTTTGCGAATAAAGATTTAGTAAATGTCCTACCACTTAACACACCAGTCGCTTGACTGATTACCAGTTCAGGACCGATTCTAAAATCGCCGTTTTGATCTGTACTAGTGAAAAATACCTTTCCACTATTTAACTGAACTACTTCTTTTCCTTGAACGGGATCTGCAACACCTCGTTGTGGTAAAGCCCCATAATCTATTCCTGCACCAACATATTCAAATACATAACCAGAAGCACTCATATAACTTCTTTGATAGAAGTTCACTGTGGCTCCATCTGGGAATAAATCTGTTCTTGTTACGTTTTCTCCTAATTGAACGATATGGTATGTACCTTCTCTTCTCCAATAACTTAGACCAGACATTACCATGTTGTAATTTCCGCCTGTTTGAATATCGTAAATTAATCGCTGAAGGATAATTTTTGTATCTCTCTTACATTTAACTTTAATATTTTCTTTTTCTGCTGCTGAATAACTTATAAAGTTGCTGGTAAAGAAATTCTGTACAACATAAGCAGATACTTCATCTGCTAAGAAATTAAGATTAGCCGTGATTAACGTTACAGCACTACCTGCTCCTTGAACAGTAGGTCCTGAGGTCTTTCTCAGACTTGGTTTAACAACATTCTCAGCAGCAGTTAAATTAGCAGCACCTATTATATTAAGCATGTCATCAAATCGTAAATCTATAAATGTAGATGCTTGTCCACCATCGTTTACTAATAAGTTAGTAAATTGTGTAGATGTAGAAGTTCCTGTCTGTAAACTAGTTACTGGTAAGTTTGTAATAACTCTGTTTGTTATGGTATTAAGATGGTTTAGTGTAGCAATATGTTCGTTAATCTGCCCAACTGCTAAACCTAATGCCTGAACCGATAAAATATTGCTGTCTGCAGGTATTAATTGATTATCCTTATTATATTGAGGATTATCTCCTACTTCACTACTCAATACAGTGTAATAAGAATTACCACAGAAATATAAATCAAAATAATTTTCGTTTATTGAATTAGGTGTATTTGTGGGATCAGATCCGCCTGCTAATATAGGAACACTTAGTGTTACAGTACGATAGCCAACATCTGTTACTACTGTGCCTGTTTGAATATATGGTATAAAGTTTCCACTTCCATCAACATTAGTGCTTGTTGTTCTACCAAACTGATCTCTTGCGTATACTCTGTTGCCTATATAGACACCGTCTGTGCTAATACCACTGATTGTTATACTTCCGGTAGTTAATGTACTTGTAGTCGGGCTAGCATTTAAGAAACCTGGGAATCCTTGTTCGTTAGTTTGAGGAACAATTTCTCCTGTAAAATCTCTTACGAAATCAGGCGGAACGATTTCCATAACCAAAGATATGTGCGGTCTATCATCTAGGTCAGGTAGGAATACCATAACTCTAGCCCCATTAGGCCAAAAACCATTTGGATAGTATTGGTTCAAATATTCACTTCCTGGAATATTTGGACTTTCTGGGTATGCTTTATATGAAGGATTGTAAATATGTCCAGAAAACTTACGTTTTCCATAACCTTTTGCCTGTAAACAGATATTACCAAAGTTAGCGTTACTGTTAACTATAGATGCAATACCACCTCTGTCTACCTCCACACAGATTGAACAGAAAATTGTAAACACAGAAACCAACTGTGCGTACCCGTCGTTGATAATATGAACGCCCCTACCACCTTGATTTACCTGCGTATAAGCGTCATAAACAAAAGATTGAATCGGACTTCTATCGCTAATTACGCCACCGTCAACAAGGCTTCCGCCCATTGACCCAACTTGATCAACTTTTCTTTGTGCCCATGTAGAAGTATTTCCTGTTAGTTCATAACTTAGTTCGTCTACTTGAGAATCTCTTAGTGGGAATATTAAAGTATCCCCGAAGTATAAAGTTGAATTAATTCCAAATCCTATTGTAGCAGTATTCAATCCTATGAGATATGTACCGGTAGTTAGTGTAGATACACTAACAACTTGAGGAGCAATCTTAACATCTGCACCGTTAATTCCGACCAAGGAGAATAATCCTCCTCCAGCATATTTAGGTGGAGCATATAATGGACCAAACTCTATTATTTTATTAATAATTCCAAAATTACGCTTAATGGCTTCTTGCGGACCATACTCATTACCATACTGGAAAAATGGATTTATTACCTGTGTTAATACTGTACTTGTCTGAGTAGGATATGCTTGATTTTTTGCCACTGCTAGGGCCATATCTCTAACATGGTTGATAGCCATTGTGGTAGTAGTAATTTGATTTCCTACACTATTATAGCCACTGCTCCAATATGCTAAACCAGCCTCGATACTCTTGCTGTTTCCTCCTAAGATAATATCTTGACTAACTGCATCTAATAATAGGCCAACATCTCTGTAACACTTTGCTTCATCATAATTAAAGAAGCCATTGTTATAAGTGTCATCAATAAATGCGATAGTTTCTTCTATTAAGAATTGTTTATTTTTATAAATTAAATCGTAAGCAATAATAGTAGCAGTGACAGCACTTGAAACTGTGGAAATTGCACTTGGGGGTGCTGCTACACTAGGACCACTTGATATAATGTTTGTAATTGTAGTCATATTGGCAGCAATAGCATTTGCTTGAACTGTTGTAGCAGTTGTACTAGAAAATACTTGTTTTATTTTTTCTTGTCTAGCATCAACCGCAATATTTTGTACAACTAGTCCTATCATATATGATAAAGTATTAAATGCTGCTATTGTTTGTGTAGTTTCATTTCTAATATTTGTAACAGAGCCCGAGAATGTAAAGTAATACAAACCGTTTTGTATAGACTGTCTGTTGCCACCATACATCATATCATAGGCCACTGCTTCTACCATATAGCCAACATCTCTAGCACATTTTACTGTATCATAAGCAAAGCCCGGATTTGTTGCTTGAATATAGGCATTTACTTCAGCACCTAGATATGTTTTATTGGCTAATAATAAATCAAAAGCATTTGATACACTTTCAAGTCTACTCTTATCACCGTTAGGAACGATTCTATCAGTCCAGCCCTTTTTAGTTCCACTGACGATTTCAATAATATAGTTAAAGTTTGTTTGAACAACACTGACCTCAGCGTCAGTTCCTGGTTCTAAATTAGTAACCTGCGGTGTTACAGATTGATATCTAGCAATCAAATCATCTGCTGGGGTGATGTTCTTGATAATTTTTCCAACAAGGTCTTTAAGATAAATGATAGCATCAACAGTTGGATTTAATTGTACCTTAATCTGCCCTACATAATCATTTTGTCCCCAATATTGTAAACCAGCAAATGTAGATTGGCTTTTATCAGGGGTTGGAAATAATAAATCTCTTGCTACACTGTCAATTATTAAACCTGTATCTCTTCTACATTTGATTTCACTATAAGGGAAATATCCCGGATACATAGCAGGAAGTAAAGTATAATTGATATAGTTAATAGTATCTTGTTGAATAAATGTTCTATTTGCTTCGATTAAAGTTTCAGCAGAAACAAACGCACTATCAGGACCCGGACTTGTATAGATAACAGGAGCAGCGTCAGGTCCGTTATCGATAATAGTAGTAACGATATTCTTTAAGTTTTCGAAACTATCACTAGCCACACTACCACCTGTTAGAGCAGTGTTTATAACCTGAGCATATGTACCTGTACCATTTAAAAGATCAGTTACAGTAGTGTTAATGATAATTTTTTGTGCTATTTCATTTAAGTGATCTATAGCGGAAATTGTTTGAACTTCTTGTCCAGCAATTTTACTGATAACGCCATCGTAGTAGGCCAGACCACTTTCTACTGCTTTTTGATTACCACCAAACGCAGCATCATAACTTAGATTTTCTACAAGTATACCAACATCTCTACGACATTTTTCTCTATTGTAACTAAAGAAACTGGTAGTTGAATTAATATAGGCAATAGTTTCAGCAACAATAAATGCTCTATTTGCCACTAATAGACTATAAGCATTTGTCACACCTGTAGTTGTGTTAGCATCTAGACTTATAGGAATACGTTTACCTACTGCTTGATAATCACTAGGACCTGATCTAATAATGCCAGTAATTATGTCAATTCTATTTTGTAGTTCTTCTACTTCATAATTAGTAGCACTGTTCAAATTAGTTACTTGACTAACAGCAGTTTGGTACTTGGTTAGCAAAGGTTTGGCCCTAATAACGTCGCTAACAATGCTCTTGATATATCTATATGCCTGAATAACCTGCGGTGCTTCATTAGGAACTTCTGTAGCAGTATTTGTGTAACCAAAATAGTATACACCTGATTTAATACTCTGCTTATTACCACCGTGTTTCAAATCAAAGGCTACACTGTCAATAATATAACCTATATCTCTAATACATGTAGCGGTACTAAAGGTAAATGTAGGATAAGTTGATTGAATAAATGTTATAGTAGCACTGGTTAGGTAGGTTTTATTTGCCAATAATGTTGAGTAAGCAGATAAAACGCCAGCGTTTGAAGTTGCTGTTCCATTTGAAACGATACTGTTTGTTACCCATTCAGCAAATGATCCATTTACTAATGTAGCAGTTGATGTATTAAGAATATTTAAAATATTATCAAATCTGCTGGATACAATTCCACCTTCAACTCCACCCGCTCCCGGAGCAAAGAAAGTTACTGTGTTAACTGCCAAAGTTTTTAGATAATTAATTGCCGCAGTAGTTGTAGTTATTTGCCCACCAATAGCATCAACATATCCACTTTGTCTCCAATATTGAAGACCAGCAAAAATACTTTCACTGTTACTGTCTTGTCTAAGATCGATAGCAATACTGTCAATAATTAGTCCAGTGTCTCTAGCACATTTTACTTGATCATAAGTAAAACTACCACTGTTAAATGTTTTATCTACATAGGTTACAACCTGTTCTTGAATGAATGGTTTGTTAGCAAGTAACAATGTTCTGGCATTGAAAAAACCGGGATGCTGTTGTCCAGCATTGATACTCATTCCTCTAGATATTGTGCCTGTGCTTACTTTAACCACAATACTTGTTGTGTTATATTCCCATGTCCCTGTTCCAACTGCTGAAGGAATTTGAACAGTTTGATTTGGTACAAACATTGTTCCATCCTTAAGCCACGGACCGCTTTGATTAGTACAGTTTTGAATATAAGGACTATGGAATAAGTCAATTCTCTCGTCGCCTTCTAGCGGAGGAAATGCGGTAGCATATGCTCCTCTGTTGAATCCTTGCTCGTATGGACCTTCTAATAATCCACTTCTTCCGTTTAAGAATGTCATGTAGTTTAGATAGCAACCACTATCTACATGAAACAAATCTTGAGTTTTATTAATCGGTTCAATAAATGTTGTACGAATGTCACTACCACGAATACTAGTATAGGGCTTTAATCTTAAAGGATTGTCCTCTAGATAAAATCCTGCACTGACTAAAATTTGTGTACCTTCTTTGTAGTATGGACTATTAAGAGCGCCACCTATAGTTCTACAAGCACGACTACTATCCATGGCTCTTCCATCATTGGTGTCATTGCCATCCATAGTAACATATAATGTATTTGTTACAACAGGAGCAGTTCCAATAGGATTAGTTCCACGTACCCTTATATCTGCAAAAATATCAACAAGTGGTTCTTTAGGTTGGACTGCGATAGTTCCTGTATTAGATCTAATTATGTTAGTATAGATTTTATTTAGGTAACCTTCTGCCCAATTTGTTGACGTATTTCCTATTGTGTATACGCTAGATGTTGATTCAAAATCATAATGAGGTAGAATTGTTCCAGACTCGATATCATCACCAACATATAGATTTTTAGCGATATGTGTGCCGCCTTTAATAATAGCAGCCCCTGAGGTAGAACTTACAGAAGTTTCTGTACTACCGACTACAAGTTTATCTGTTGTTAATCTACCATAAAATGGATTGTATGTCAAACCACCTTCTAATCCATCATTATCGATAAAGAGGAATTGTTGACCAGTATTTAGAGCAAAAGTTGGATGAAATACAACATCAACATTTGTATTAGTAACTGAAATGCTTAAACTAGTATTAGCAGTTTCAATTCTACCATAAATGAATCCGCCTACGTTTAAGTCTTTGGCAATACCTACGCCGCCCCTAAAATATACAGGTGCCGCTGCCCTTTGAGCATTTGCTAATGCTATTTGACCTATGTTGCCAACTTCTGCGCCATAAACATCGTTAGGATCAAATACTTTTAGATATGGATTTTGTACGTTTCCTGCATCATAACTGTCAATTGTATCAACATAAAGACCTTTCCATGTTGTACCTTCTTCTCCTAAATCATATGCACTAGATGCTCTAGGTTTTAATCCAGTAATGAATCTACCGCCTACATCAATGTCTGCCCCAGCATCTTTGGTAAGAAATAAGATTGCTTTGTTATCAATGGTAAAATTACCCGGATTTAAAAATTCAACCGCGCTACCACCTTTAACTTTAATATCAGCACCGGCATCAAGTCTAAATTCATCAGAAGTTTTTATAGAATAAAAACTAGAGGCTTCAGTTTCAATATAACTGCCTGATTTAGTTTCAATATAAGAACCTACATCTTGAGTGATGTAGTCTATAACTTTTAGATCAAGATATGAGCCGATTTCAGTCTGTTCATAACTTGAGATTTGATTTTTTTGATAACCACCTATGATATTTTCTGTATATGAACCAGATTCATTTTTAATATAGGAGCCAGCCTTATTAGTTATATATGAGTTCGCTTGTAAGTCATAATAATCAGAGGCTGTTAATTTGATGAAGGCGCCTGCCTCAGCACGAATGTTTCCGTTAGTGACTTTTAAATAGTAATTTCCAGGTATATTAACTACATTAGTGCTCATTTATGAAATCCTCAGTGTATTTATTTTTTAATGAACTCTTATTTCTATTGCATCAATTAAAATTGGACTCTTATGGGGCCAACGTGGGTGACTTTGAAATCTTATAATAAGACCAAACGTTGAATTCAATAGGTCATTGATAGTAAGATTTGTATTCCATATATCTGTAGAACTACCATATGTTTTAATAGGATCAAGGTCTAAAGTAGCAAAGTTATCACCTATAGAGGTATTATCTAAACATAAATTTACATAGTCGTCTGTAACTCTACCATACCTGTTCATTGTAATTTTTACTTCAATACCTGTTAATACACCTGGTAAATTTGTAAATTCAAAATTTGTACATTTGAGATAATAAGTTTTATCTACAATATCATTTTTAGGATCTCTTGCTATGTGTAGCAGATCTCTGCTAGATTTAATAAATCTACCGTCTTTAACTTTTAAAGAAGCGAAATCATTTTCGTCAACCCAAGGAATATGAAAATTTTCTGCTCCTTGTTCTGCGTATTGAATAACATTTCTAGGAAGAGCCCAATTCGAAGTCATATTGTATTTACCTAAAAAGACATAGGGGGCAAATGCCCCCCATGACTAAGGTATTAAAATCTTATCAGGTTTCAACATCACCTTCTAAGTTTGTAGCGCCAGTAGATGTACTGATTGTAGTTGTAGATGTACCTGCTTCTTCAACTTGTACAAATCCGTCGCTAGTTGATGTACTAAAGTTCCATGGTCTACGAATTGTGTCGCCGCCAGAACTAATTGTTGTTAACATTCTGCCAGAAATTTTTAAAACTTGATCTACTGTATTATTATCTTGTTTTACTGTGATACTCATTTCGCCTGCGGCTAAACTACCTGCTGCTTTGTTAACCAGTTTACAAACTTTTCTGTTACCAGCAGCATCGCTACATAAAAATCTACGAGCACCTTTTTGTTTTACAATGTAACCCTGTTTACTTGTTGTACCGTTATGGAATTGAACCTTAATGTTATTATTAAGGTCGGCTCCGAAAAATCTCTTCTTTAATGGACGTCCCATTTTTTTCTCCTTATTGAGCGTTCTATGCCCTACGCGGTGGGTTCCGCATAAATCATAAAGACTTTATATTTAACAAAAAGCCCGCATAAAGCGGGCTTAATGTTAATATCTGTATATAAGTTATTACTTGAAACTTACATTAGCAGATGTGATTGCAACTTTACCTAGGTAGTCAGCAGCGTTACCTAGAGAACTTGCAGTATTGCTTAGTTCTACATAACCGTAACGTGTTAAGAAACCAACTACTGGTTCAAATGTTGCTGGATCTAGAACAACACCAGAACTCATTAGAGGAATATATGGGCAATAGAAAGCAGCAGCATCA
>Ga0129333_10000974_pt1 | contig 25274 bp, 39 predicted proteins | sample CPB6_08_DNA_FD_94474 | JGI IMG/M metagenome (GOLD analysis project Ga0129333, IMG submission 94474) | Freshwater to marine salinity gradient microbial communities from Chesapeake Bay, USA - CPBay_Sum_0.6_0.8_DNA | ecosystem: Environmental > Aquatic > Marine > Coastal | place: USA: Chesapeake...
ACGGATGTCCCAATGTGCGGTGACCGGAATCACGATGTCGAACATGGGGAACATGCGGGCGTACAGACCGTCCGAGATGAGGATCTTGTACTCCTCGACGTTCTGGTTCTCGCTGAGCGGGACGTGCTTACGGGACAGGTGCGCGATGTAGTACACGCCGTAGCCGTGACGGCGCAGGGTGGTGCCGAACTCGATGAGGGTATCGAACAGGCGTTCCCAACCCAGCCGACCATCGACGTCGGTGAATCGCTCACGGCCGTAGATCTTGGCGATGTGCGGGCGCAGCAGGCGGATGGCGGCACCGAGGGTGTCGATGACCACGGTCTCTGGGCGTGGCTGGTTGCGCACGGCGAGGTCGATCAGGACCTTCTGCTTGGCCTCGAGTGCGGACCAGTCGAGGACGATGGGGCTTCCCTTCTCGTCCACTGAGCGACCGTCAGGACCGGGGGTGGGGAACATGACGGCTTCGCTGGTCCCGCAGACCGCAGGCGTCTCGTCAAGGTTGAGGATGTACGCGCCAGGATGGGACTGGAGGAGGAAAGACTTGCCGCAGCCAGCTTCACCGACCACCAGGCCAAGCATGCGGGAAGGAGTAGTGCGGCCAGTGGTGACGGCATTGCCGAGTCCTGCGTATTTGGATGCGACAGTCGTACCGTGAGTAACGGAGTGGGTCATGATGGCTCCTGGTTGGGGGTGTCAGTTCGCGTAGTCTTTGCTGTCAATGAACGTGGGCGGCGCGACTCCGCGTGGATACACGTTCGGCAAACCGTCGTCTGAGAAGATTGCTGATGGCCGCACCTGCGGACCGTCCCACTCGACGCGCTCTTCGGGCAGCTCCGGTTCCTGCGCCATCTGGGCGAGGACGGCTGGTGGGGCTTCGGCGGGTACGGGGTGCTGCTTGGGCATGTCGCGCCATCCAGGGATGTTGACCTCGATGCGCTTTCGGAATTGGATGCCAAGGTCTTCGCACCAACTGCTGAAGGTGGAGTAGGAGACGCGGACCTTGTTGTGGTCGCAGAAGGCCCGGTGCAACTGCTGCCGGTTTTCGATCTCCGGCAGGGTACGCACGATGCCCACGATCCTGGGTGCGATGACGAGGCGTAGGACTTCCGCCCACATCACCGCACCCAAGACCGACTTGCCTGCTTCTTGGCTGGTGGGGTTCTCAGTCGTTGGTTCCATTCTCAAGCTCCGTGAATGTGTCACGGTCGCGCTGCATGAATCCTTCGAGCCTGATGACTTCCGGCCACTTGCCGGGCTCCACCGCGTGGAACGTCATGTAAGGAGACGGGGTGCCGTGTTGAACAACGGGGTCCCCAATCTCAAACTGTGCGGGCTGGGACTTGCGCGACGTGTAAGACCGGATGAACCGGAGGCGCGCATTGTACTCCGAGTAGAGATCGTCGCAAGAGAGAAGTTCGGAAGATGTGGTCGAAATCGCAACGCATGGGTCCGTCAGCCGTTCGGGTTCGAGATGGCTGTATTCGCCGCGGCCGAGGTACCAGTCGATGCACCGTTGCTCGTAAAGGGCAGGGTCCGGCTCACCGGTATAGATACGCTCGTTGCGGGGTTCGCCCTTGCGGGGACCGGACTTAAAGGGGGACTCATCGAGGGTGAATGGGCGGTCCTTGGAGCCGAACTCGATGGACGGCTTACGGACGGCGATGTGCAGGACACCGCCGATTGGTCCGTAGTTTTCGTAGTTGCCGTTGGCAACGGCGTCGGAGAGGGTGTGGTAATAGTGCTGGGTCTGGAACTCGAGGGGGCAAGTCTGAAGGCGCGCGTTGGTGGAGAGGGAGGTGGTCTTGAAGTCCACGATCCACACCTTCCCGGCCTTGTCCTTGAGCAGCACGTCGGGCTGGATGAGGCGGTCACCGTGGTGGATCTCCGGCTCCTGCGCGATGATGGTCCAGTCCTCCGCGAACCGCTGGGCCAGGGTGCGTCCGCTGCCATCGGTGATGGTCAGGGCTGCGTTGAACCAAGCGATGCTGGTACGGGCGTCCTGCTCCTCGCGGGCCACGATCTCCCGGATCTTGTCGGGGGACACGCCGAGGACCTTGCACACGTCCCGCAGCTCTTCGCACCGGGCGACGATGGCGTCTTCCAGTTCGGCGGCACGTGACATGGGGTCGGACAGGATGCAGGCAAAGGCGAGATGGACCCAGCTGCCGCGGTTCAGGGCACGGCTGTACTGCATGGCCTTGACCAGCCCGAGTCGGCGGGACAGGTAGTAGGTACGGGGGCACGACCGCAGCAGGCGGTAGTCAGAGGAGCGGATGGGTGGCAGGCGCGCGAAGATGCCGTGTGCTTCAAGCCACGGGGTCACGCTGGCATCGGACAGGCTGGTGGGGTACTGCACGGATTCGACGGTGGGTGGCATAGGGACTCCTGGTGTTGAGCGCACGCGGGGCGCACCGCGCCTCCCCGCGTGCGCGACTCTAGGGGACGGGGGTGTAGTATGTACTTCACCCATGCTGATGATCTAACCTCCCGCCTAGGACGGGCCAAGAACAAGATGCCGTGGGTGAACCGGCAATGCGGGTAATGGGAATCCCGCTCAGCAAATGGGCTGTGTCAAAAGCACTCCACTTGTCGACAAGTGTGGCAGATTTGTACACGTTATTTGGGACTGTCGACCCGGCGTACACGGTAAGAAATACTGGTAAGTGTTTCTTACAGGAATCGGATTCCCGTAAGTGGAAGTTTAAGTTCCAGTCCGCCGGTAGCCAAGACGCCACAGGAGGCGTGACAGGTCACGGGCGGTAGCGTCGACTGCTGCTTCGTCCAGTTCTGGACGGGAGCAGTGGATCGCTTCGTGGATGATGGTGTCTAGGGTGTCCTCTTCTCCCTGCCAGGTGCCCACGCGGATCAGGCGGCCCTGCGCCTTGCCCGGATCCTGCATGTCACCGTAGTCGCGCATGTTCGGCGCGAACCGCAGCGTCCAGTACTTGCCACCGAGTCGGACACGCATGGCTGGTGGGGGCCTAGTGGGCGAGGTGGAATTCGGGGGTCAGCTGGTAGTACGTCTTGGTGTCGCCGCTGATGGTGCGGCCAGACTTCTTGGAGAGGTAGAGGCGCATCCAGATTGCGCCCTGAACTTCGGGTCCTCGGCCCTGTTCGATGTGCCAGCCGGAGTGGCCGTCACCGAACTCGTCCTTGTAGGTGCCCGTGCGAACGTGGTACTGGATGTCGCTGACTACGCGGCAACCGGCTTTGTCGCAGACTAGCCGTTCGCGGGACAGTGGCATGAACCACTGCTTGTGGACGTGGCCCTGGACGATCACGTCTGCGTCAGGCATGACGGCTGCGTTGCGGCGGACCTTGAGGGTGTCGAACGACATGAGCGCAGCCCCACCAGCCCCGTGGAAGTACTTGAGGGATAGGTTGTACCGCTCGTTGTTGCACTCCGCGAAGAACTTAATCCCCCCGCCGTATCCGCCTGGATGAACCTTGTGGCTGGACTGCTGGCTCATGCGTTCGCATAGCCGCTCGGTCAGATCAGTTTCGCAGTTCTTGAGGATTGCGGTTTCGTGGTTGCCGCGCCCGATGACCACGAAGTTGGCGGCGTAGGGGGTGTAGAAGTCAGAGGCGTGGCGGACTAGGGAATCGAGGTAGTCCGCAGCCAGTGCATGCTCTTCGCGTATGCCTGCCTTGTTGCGGCGAGGATCAAACTTGCCCTCCATCGCGCAGAATAAATCGCCGACGTCAATAATCCCTGCGCGACGCGCAATGGCTTCATCGAGGTGGGCTTTCTCAAGGGCATGGTCAGCGTGAGGATTGTCATGGTGGCGGTCCCCGGACAGCAGGAACCACCACTCGTCCGTTCGCGAAGTGCAATCGAGATCAACGAGGTGGATGTTCCTCGTTGCTGCCCTCACTTGGAACGGTGCTTTGGGATGCGATCCCAAAGGGGGTGTGGTCATCAGAGCTTGTGGCCGTGCTTCTTGCAGAGGTACCAGCCAGCAACAAAGCCAATGGCACCAAGCAGGGCCGCGAACCACAGGCTACCGAGGAAATCGCCGAAGTCTGCCAGAATCATCATGAACCTTTCTTGTGAACTTTCCGCCACGCAGCGTCAAACTCAGGGTCGGACGCCCGCCGCGCGGCGATGTACTCACGGGCGTCTTCGGGTTTGTCAGGGTCCAGCATGCCTGCTGCAAGAGATGCGTCTTGCACCTTTCGGCGGGGCAGCCAGCCAACGGCAACTCGGATGGCCGTGCCAAGTCCGGTCTGCCACAACATGACCGCAATCGCAACGGCCACCACGGCAGCAGCCACCCACCAAAGCGTCGATAACCAAGCAGGTGTTCGGTCCTCCAGATGAGGAATGCTGCCATGGATATCGCCAGCCAAATCGTTGATTCGCTCGGCACGAGTCACCACCTCCTTGTCGCCCACCGCTACGCCGTGGTCGATGAGAGCCTGGGACTCGGCCTGGATGGCGGTTGCGTTGCGGCTCACCTTCGCGAGCTCGCTGCACCCCACCAGCAGGCTAGTTGCGAGACTCAAGCTGGCGGTCAATCTTGTCCAGCCGTGCATTGATCGCCTCCTGCTGGGTCACGAGACGCATGAGCAGGCGGTCGTGCGTGAGGTACCCGCTTCCAAGGATGGTCAGCAGCGTGATCGCCACGCCGATGATGCCAGCCCAATCGCGCAGCGACAGCTTGACGATGTTGTTCCGCTCTACGGTCATGTCTTATCCCGCTATCTCCTGGGTTGGTTTAAGGTCAATTTAGCTTATGTTGAGGAGATCAGCGAATTAACAACAGCTTGCGTAATTGTTTCGTATCCATCGGCGGCGGTCGTGACCGTTGACGGCGGGATTGCAACCTTGGTCAGGTGCGCCTGGCTGCCGCTGTCGTACATCGAATACCTCGACATGACCAGCCCGGTCAGCATCTGCCCGATGTCAACGACTGCGAGGTTGTAGTTGTTGCCGTTTGCGACGGCGTAGGCGTTCGCTGCCGCAGCGACTGCAGCACGATTTGCCGTCCACGTTACGCCAGCATCGGTAGTCGGGTGCGTGAGCGTGAACACGAACGCGAGATTGTCAACGCTGCCGCCGGTTGCGACCCACCGCGCACGGAATCGGTCAATGATCCGCTGCGCCGCAGCCGGCCACGTCGTGGTCGTTTCGGTTCCGTTGATTCCGGAGTTCATGAACACAAGCACGCGACCAGTTCCGGCGGATCCCGGAGTGTTGCCAATCTGCCGCTCGCGCAGTTCCTTCAAGTATGCGTCAAGCATCTTGTCGCAATCCTCAACCTTCTCCGCGACTTGCGTGGTGGTCAAGCCTCCGAAGTAGTTGAGGCAGCTGACCGAGTAGCCCTTGAAGTTTGGGCGGATCACGCTCTGCCAGAGACACGCGAACGGACCATTTGCCTGATCTGCGTTCGTCGCGCTGTCCGCGCCGTCCCACGTGAAGCAGACGCGGTTTGGCTGGCTTCCGACTGCGGCAAGGGTAAACGAAGAGATGTCGAACCACTTTGTCTTATATCCGTATCCGCCGCCCGTCGAGGTAGTGGACGAGTCGCGCAGAAGTGCGCCCGTGGTTCCGAGGTAGAACGCATACGGCTTGAACGATCCAGCCGTGGGGAACGTTCCGTGGACGATGCGGTACTGGAGTGCGTGGCCTCCGGTTCCTGCTGTGCCGAATCCGAGTTCTGATCCAAACGCATTGAAGCCGCTCACCACTTGGTTGGACACGGCGATGTAGTTGTTGAAACTACTGGTAAAACGCTGTCCGACTTCGACCACGGCAGGATTCGACATCCATCCTTGCGGGAAGATGCTCTTGTTGGTCGTGTCGTTGACGGTGTAGTTTGTGAAATTGAAGCCGAGCCAATTTCGCAGACCGACGATCTCGGTGTCGGTTGACTGAATCATCTGCTTGAACGTCGTACCCGTGTTGCTTCCACCAGCGTTGGTGTTTGCATTCCAAGATTGAGCGACGCCGAGCGACCACAGGCCGTCGCCTCTGCTGTTTGCCGTAGTCAACTGGCTTGGATTCGTCGGCCCACCACCCATGAGCGGAGTGGCATACACAGGCACTCGCAGCCCGAACTGCATGACGCGATTCCACGCAACGGTGTAGCCGTTGTCTGCCGGGAATCCAGCGTTGCTGTCGCCGATCACGACGATGTCAAGTGAGTCGGTTCCGTTGATGGTGTCACGCAGAAAGCTTCCCGCAAAATTACTTCCGTAGAATGAAGAAGAAGGAATTGCAGGATCAACAGAATTGACACGCCGCGCAGTAAAGGTCAATCCAGAAACTGAGTTTGAAGTAGAAACAAATTGACTTCCGAAAGTAGTTGTCTTAACAACAGTTCCACCAGTAGTTGGAACAAGAAAATCTGAAGTGGCAATGGTTCCGCCGGCGGTGAGCTGAACGAGGTTGCCGTCCTGGAGGGTGACGGGCTGGCCGTCAAGCGTGATGTCCTTTGAGGTCACGCCGAACACGGTGTCGGTCGCTGCGGTGGCGACGGTGACGAAGCCGGGCGTGGTGGTCATCTTGACGCACGCGTATGCGGGGATGGTGCCAGACGCTCGGATGGTGGGTGTGCTCATGTCAGGCTCGGTATGCGTTGAAGACGTTGCCGGAAGTCTCGGACTCGATGGCGATGAACTGCCCGCCGGTCACGCTCTTGATGAGCGAGCCGGGCGTGGTGCCGGGGACGAGGAGGTCACCGGACGTGATGGTTCCCTCGGCGATCACTTGGTACGCGGGACCGTCCTGGAATACGACGGGCTGACCGGCCTGCACCGTGGTGGCGGAGACGCCGAGCACGACCTTGCCCTCGGTGGAGCGGGAGACCAAGGCGGGTGTCGTGGTGAGCGAGACGCACTGGTTGATCGAGATCTGCTCTGATGCAAGGAAGGTCTGCATGATCAGAGTCCTGCGCAGAGGGCGGCAAATTCGGGCTGCGTTCCGATTGCGTTGCGGGTGATGTGGATTTCAACCATCTCAGTGCCGATGGTGTCGATGAGGAAGAAGCCGCCCCCACCAACCAGGTCACCGTTGTAGATCTTTGCTTCGCCGCTGGTAGGGAAAAACCCACCACTAAGACTTGCTGCGCCAAACTCGAAGATCTCGCGCCATGATCCTGTCAGACCAGGCATCGTGAACGTACCGGAGGTCGTGCAGTTCAACGAGTTTGGGGTGAGCGTTGCAATCTTGCGGGCTTCCCAATGGCGGGTTGAGGATTCCTGAGACCAGCCGTAGATGTGAAAGACTGGAATTGCAGCAGTAAGAGGCGAAGCTCCGTTAGTGAGGATCTTGATTCGGAGGTAGTTCAGGCTGCTGCCGATGAACAGGGAGTTCGGGAACGCAGTCGCGTCCGGCTTGGTCGAGCGGATCAGGTGGCTGCTGGGAGCCGAGGCATTTGCCAGCGACGCAACAATCCGATTCCCGTCCGCGTTGCCCGTGGTCGTTGCGAAGTGAGCGTTGCTCGTGTTGGTGTAGATCTGGACCGATGACATGAGATCGTTCCTGGCTGATGAGCCACCTCAGTGCCCACTCCCCTGCGGCCCTACGCTGGCCGACCGTGCTCAGGGGCATGAGGATGAGCGGCAATCCGAACGCCCCGATGATATCCAATAAAGCGTCCGTCGCAACGCCCGGATGTGGAAGTCCAGCGCGTACTTCAAAGGCGCCAATGGCACCCTCAAAGAGCAGGCATGCGGTACGGCATTCGTCGCGCAGGCGTTTGCAGCAGTCGGTGAAACGGCGGTAGCCGTCGGTGGTTAGGCAATTACCGGCTATCTCCTCGAAGCTGCCCTTGCGCTCGATTGCGCTATGGCCCCCCACCAGCCGGTAGTCCCCTGTCTTGAGGGTCTGGGTTTGAGTGCGGACCGTCAATGTGCGAGACCGACCGGCGGTGGGTAGGCGACCCCTGTCCAAGACCACAAGGTGTGCCGGGAACGTGAGGGGTTTCTTCTCCCGGCTGTCAATGATGAGGTCGACGTGGGACACGCCCACATCCTAACAATCATCCTTCGCCGGAGTACAGGGCCCTTTGCGCAGCAAGGGCAAGTGCCGTGAGTTCTTCGTCCTTGTGGCGGATGGGCACCCGGTTCATCTCCGGCTCCAGCTTCATGCGGCTGAGCCACCACTCAGGGGTAGGCAGGAATCCCATGTCCTCCATCACATGCTGCTCCGCAATCAGGCGGGTGGGGATCCGCTTGCTGCAGCCAGTGAGTGGGATCGTTGAACCGAACTGCTGCTCACACCAGAAGATCCCGGCGGTGTGGTGGCGCAGGGCACGGTGGCGTGCGTCGCCGAAGAACGCCTTGGTCTCATCGAACCAGGCGTGGATCTCCATGTAGTCATGCGGCTCGCCGCCATGCTTCTTGGCGGAAGAGAGGGCGTGGTGGTAGGGGTGCATCAGTAGGGGCCCTCCTCTTCGATGGTGTCCATGACGTTGGTGGTGTGCTCGTGGCGACGGGTGCCATCGCTGGCGTGAACGAATGCGCCGGAGCCACCGTCGTTAATCTCCCAACCAGGATGCCGCCCGCACAGGATGCCACCGAGTTCGTTATAGACTTTGTGCATGTCGTGACGCTTCGCAATCTCCTGCAACTTGTTGCAGCGATCACGCATGAAGTCAGGAATGGGATTGCCACCAAACGTGTTGATTGATCCGGTGATCACGGAGTCCGCGTACCAGCCGGTGATTCGGTCATCAGGGAAGGTCACGGTCCAGTCATCGAACCAGCCATCGTCGCCGGATCCGTTGTACTCGAAGCGAACCGCGAGCGGACGGTCGGGGAAGGTGGCAAAGATGTCGGCGACGAATGCGTCTGCGAGTGGTGTGGGTAGGCGGGTCATCGGTCCTCCATTGCTTGTTGTTCGATGTCATCGTGGAGTGCAGCCTCGAACTGTTCGAGCGCACGCTCAATGTCTGGTGGCATGTTGTCACCGTAGTGCCACACGAATTCACGCTCGAGGTTGTCGAGGAGAACGGCGTGCACAGGCACACGTTCGATCCAATTGATGGTGACTTGACGTGCGCTCTTGCTGGCTGGTCGTTCAATGATGCGGTCGAACTTGCAGTCGAATGTGACGGTGAGTTCGATGCCGTACTTGTCGATCCAGGCGGTGTAGTCTTTGTTGATGCGTTCGGTCTCAATCATCGGTGAGCTCCAGGTCAAGGTCGATTTCGATCTCGTCGGCATGCGGGCTGAAGCGGACACGCCATGATTCCCAGCGGATGTCGAAGCCCTCGTTCGATCCGATGCGCTTGCACTCCTTCTGGTAGTCGGAGGCGTAACGGTTGAAGAGGATGATGGAAGCCAATGCCTCCCGGTTGGTGGGGTCCGCAAGGGCAGCTGCTTGCCATGCATCGTTGGTGATGACGGCGGACAGGAAACCACCGGGCTGGTAGCCGTACTTGTAGTATCGGTAGAGTGTGCTGAATGTGGTTGGTGGGACTTTCCAATCTGACATGGTTCACTCGTAGATAAGGGGTGCGTGGTGTCCTGAACGCTTGCAGAGGTTGTGCCAGTAGCCGTGCTTGCCAACGAATTCAACGGCTTCCTGCATGAGGTTGGCTGCCTGATGCTCTGTTCCAGCGGGGCAATCGAAGTACAGGGCGTCGTAGACCTGGAGGAACATGAGCGGATGCTGGTGGCTGGTGGGGTTCGTGATCGGTCCCATCGCACGGTGGATGAAGTTCTGGATGGCGAGCATCACGTTCCCGGCGGTGGCTTGGACGGGGAAGTTGCAGACTTCGGAGATCATCGACTTGCCGCCACGCCCCACCAGCTGACGGAGTTCACGGCGGGTGCGCCATGCACGTTGGTCGAGGTGGAAGTTGGTGAAGGTACGGGTGTGTCCGGTGTAGGGCAGTTCGATGTAGCCCTTGGACTCCGCGATCTGAGTGAGTGAGTACTGCCACTCCACAAGGCGTGGACGTTGGGCATGGCGGGACGCGACGATCTGCTCAAAGAAGGGCAGGGGATAGAGGGTGCCCGACATGTCGAGGACTGAGCGCTGTAGGCGGGCGGCTGATGCGCCGAAGAGGTCAGCAAAGTTGACGGTCTTGCCGATCTGACGGAGGGCCTTGAAGTCGGCGCGGTCCTTCGCGTCGGTGCCGAAGATGGCGAGGGTGCGTTGGGTGTGAAGGTCGAGGCCGTCGTTGAATGCGGCGAGCAGGGTGGGTTCGCCGGACAGGATGGCGGCGACGCGGAGTTCGATCTGGCTCAGGTCGAAGGCGACGATGCTGCCACCCTCGAAGCGTGACTCTTCGCAGTCCTTGATGACGGCGGGGAACGTCTGGGCTGCGGGGTTCTTGCAGGTGATGCGAGCCTGGATGGTGCCGCCTTCGGAGCCTGAGTCCTTGGGGATCGAGGGCACCGTGTACCAGGTTGGGTAGGCGATGCCGATGTCCCGGCGATCTGGCCGTCTGAGGAGGACAGATGAGCGGTCGGTGGGCTTGGTGCGACGGTGCCGGAGGAGGGGGTAGGTGTAGGAGGAAACTAGTTTCTGTGCGGTGGCGTGCTTGTCGGCGCACTCGAAGATGGTGCGAGCGGGGTGTGCGTCGGGGAGGTGGCTTGCGATGAGGCGGCGGTTCTCGCTGGACCACGACAGTTCGCGTGCCTTCTCCGTGTAGGTGAGGAGAGGGTGGGAGAGGAAGTCTGGGTTGGTGGGGAGGATGTCCTCGATGCAACGCTGCATGAATTCGCGCTGGCTTTGGACGCTGCCTTCGCCTTCGATGAGTACCCCACCAGCAGCGGCGCAGTTGGATGCTTCGTCGGCCTGTGTCAGCAGGTCTTGCTCGAGTGTTTCGAGGCGGGGCATGGAGAATGGGATGCCCGCTTCGGACATGCGGATGGTGGACCACAGGGTTTCGCTGAAATGCTTGACGCTGTAGGAGCTGAGTTTGTCGGTGTCTGGGTAGTCCTGCTGGATGCGGCGCGCGAGGTGGGCCACGGCGAGCATGGTGTTGTGCGTGTCCTGCGCGTTGTAGTCGTGCAGCTCTGGGCTGGTGGGGGATGGGAACCGGCGACCGTCCTTGAGCGTGGCGTCGTCACGGTAGGAGTGCGTGCCGAGGACGGGGCCCAGGGATTTGAGGCTGCGCTCGGGCCGGAGTTCGGAGTGCAGGAAGTTCACCACGCTGAGGTCGATGAGGGTGTGCCGACCGTTGAGGGCGAGAGCGAGGGCGGGCGTGAATGCACGGAGCCAGAGGATGTCGAACGGCAAGTTCATGCCGACGATGGTGTGCGCATGGCGGAGCCACGCCAGCAGGATCCCGTGACTGGTGGGGTCCGTGAGGTTCAGGGTGAAGGTGGGGCCGGGCACGAGGCTGGCCACGGCGTCGAGGTTCCACATGCCGGGCAGGCTGGTGGGGGGCTCGGCTGCTGCGACGGTGATGGCGCAAGTGAGGACAAGATCCTGGCGGGCAACGCCGTCCGTGGCGATGGCCCGTGCAGGATGAAAGACTGTTTGGGGTGGAAGGATTGTGCCCTTGCCGTTGGTGGCTGCTGCTCCGTACGTTTCAATGTCGAGGGAGATGACACGGGGACTAGTACTCACGGGCCTCTGACTCCTGGATTCGAGAGAGATACAGGGTGTTGCGTGCCTTCGCTTCCTTCAACTCTTGCCGCAACGTGATGATGATCTCGGTCTGCCGGTCACGCTCGGCACGAAGGCCTGCGATCTCGTGGATGGTCCGCATCAGCGAGGTGCGGTCGGCGAAGGCTGAGTCCTTCGCCTTGCTGCTGGCGTAGCGGGAGATGAGTTCGGAGAGGATGTCCGCCGCCCCGTCGCATCGTTCTCGTGCGTGCTCGAGCCATGCTCCTTCGGTGTCGCTCACTTGCCGTCCTCCTTGTAGCAGTCCCATCCCAAAGACTCTGCGACCTCTTGCTCTCTCGCCTCACGAACTGCAACTTCAACATCTTCCATGTCCTCGATGCCTTCGTCTCTTAGGCTGTCCGATGCGCATAGGCTGCAATACAACTCCCTCGCCTCGTCGCGCTCGGCGGTGAGGGTTGCAATCTGCTGGCGAAGGGAGATGATGGTGAACGCGAGGTCTTCGGTGTTCATGTTCCGTACTTCTCCTTTCGGATCTCGAGGAAGCCAGGGCCGTTGCCCTCTGGGTCCCGGAAGATGGTGACGATCATCTGCTGGTGCTTGTTGTCTGGCTTGCGGAGGACAAGAGCGTAGAGCGTTTCGTCGTACTCGCTTGCATCCTCGTACTTGATGGCGACGGGATGTGAGACGGTCCACCCCACCAGCTGACGGAGGTGTTCGTACTCGGGGTCGGTGTCAGTCATTGATGGTTCCGTTGCGGAAGGAAGTGTTGTTGGCGTTGGCTTCGTAGACTGCGTTGGGGTCGAGGAACTTACGGGCAAACTCCTCGATGTCGATGAGCTGCGGCTCGGGCGTGAAGCCCACGCGCTTGTCGGTGATGCGGTAGAAGAGGGAGCCGAGGTTCTCGTAGGTGGTGCGGAGTCCGCACACGCAGATGTTGACGGGGTGATCGCAGGGTCCAGTCTCTTCGATCTGAGAGCGGAGGTCGATCAGGGCTTGACGCATGGTGGCAAGGTCGGCGAGGCTGAAGTTCATGTGGTCCTCGGGAGGAAGGGTGCGTGGATGAGCGGAGCCGTGGGCCGTGCGAGTTCGCCGGTCAGGAAGTTGCGGAGCAGGGCGAGATGGTCGGCGACGGGGTGGATGAGGCCGGGCTCGCGCAGGACTGCGGCGGGGTGGTAGGTGGCGAACAGGTGAGTGCGGGTGAGGGTGGGAATGGACATGCCCTGCACGCGGAATGCGTCTTGCTGGGACAGTGCTTTCTTCTGGAACGTGCGGGACAGGTGAGTGACCGGATCTGCACCGGCGCACAGGATGGCGCGGGCTGGAGCGGGAGTATGGTGGTCGAGGATCGTGGCGATGTCAAGCAGGGTGTTGGCGAAACAGGTGCGGTAGTGCGCGGGCTTGGGCTTGCCACCAGGCGAGACGCAACGTGCGATGTTGCAGAGGTAGACGGTTGCGATGGACGAGATGGTGGAGCCGGTGAGATAGGGACCGGCGAGGAGCTGGCCGGATGGACCGATCCAGCACTCGCCTGCACGGTCTTCTTGGGTGCCGGGGTTCATGCCGATGACGATGACCACGGGATTGGTGGGGTCAGGCGGCAGGCTGGTGGGGAGATGGCGAGAGGGGATGCCGACGTTCTTGGCGCCGGAATGGAGATCGCAGCCCACGCAGGTGGGCTTGGCCGGGAGCAGTGTGAGTTGCATGTGTTACCTTTGCTGGGACCGGATGAGTTGGATGAGGCGACCGAGATGGTTCATGCCTTCGCCGGTTGGCGTCTGTGCCCAGAACCTGTCGTATCCACGGGGGTCGATCTCGACGATGGGCGTGTCGCCGGTGGAGAGCAGTGCGTCACGGAAGCGGGGCTGCTCGAACTTTTTGCGGAGTAGGTACTCCATGATTGTGAGTCGCCTCTCGTTGAAGCCTGGCTCCATGGTTACGCGTCGACCTGCGGACTTGGCGGGCAAGCCAGCCCACTGCGGGTCGCTGTTAAGCAGGGCAGCAAGGGCACGACGTTGTTCTAGATTGCTCGTCTTTGCTGCCTGGTACGCATGCTCAACCGTGCGGTACGGAATGCCATGCCTGTCCACGATGGGAGCGTCAAGCAGGTGCATGTTGGAAAGCAACCTGTTGAGCGCAGTGCGGGTGTCGATGCGGGCAGGCATGTGGTCCTTTCGGCGGGACGAGATGAGTGTACCCCACCAGCCAGAGCCTTATCGTGGTGACCTCTAGTAGCGTCGACTGTGCGCGGATATCACGGCAGGGAGTCGAGAGGCATGGGTGCTCAGAGGAGGTCGGATGGCTGGGGGATACGTCCCTACGCACGGACCGTCGTCCGCTACCAGGCAAGCCTGGAGCGCAGGGTGTTCACCGGATTCCGCTTGACACCGGTTACGAGTCGGTGGTGCGGACGGTCCAGTGGCTTGGTGGGGCAGGGTCCCGACGCACGCTGACCGGCGACGTGCCGGGGCATCTCGTCAGAGAATCGGGCCCTGCCCCGTGTAGTTAGAGAGCGTGGGCTGGGGTGGGCAGGTACGTGTCGCGGACGTTGGGTCCGGTGAGGGAGAAGACGGGACCGCGGATGTAGGCGGGGACGGCTTCGTTGTAGAAGGAGTTTGATGGGCAGCCTGCATGGTCTGGGTAGATGGCCTTGGCGCGGGGGTGCTCCTGGTCGAGCGGGTGCAGGCAGTCGATGAACTCAGCGCAGACGCTGGCGGGCGGGAGCATGCGGGTCGGCTCGTCCAGGATCTTGTAGTAGAGGCGGGCGTACAGATCGCTGTCGGAGAGATGGTTGGTGTGGAACAGGAACATTCCCGCCTTGGCGAGTGCTTCGATGATGGTCCACAGTTCGTCGTGGACGTCGAGGCTTGTGGTGAGTTCGTGCGGGGGAACGGGGATGATGCCGTACTCGAGGAGGCGGGCGCGGCTGGTGGAGTTGGGTGCCTCGGTCGTGTCGTAGACCATCGACCAGTACATGATGTCGTTGGTTTCGGCGGAGGAGGCGGCGAGCTCAGCGATGCGACGGGTGCGGGTCTCGAAGTGTTCGTCGCGGAGTTCGATGGCCTGCTGCTGGATGCGGCTGGTGGGGATGGGCGAGGAGTAGGGACGGGTGCGGGTGGCGATCACTTGGTGACTCCGTTCTCGGTGTTGGTGATGCGGGCGTGCAGCTTCTCGTTTTCTTCGGCGAGGGTTTCGATGTACTTGATGGCCTGGATGAGGCGCATGCGGGCATCGAGTCCGGCCTTGGCGAGATCAGTGATGGCCTGCTCGTTGAAACCGTACCAGTTGATGCAGTAAGAGGAGGAACGGTCGATGAACTCTTTGGCGTCCTTGATGGTCTGGGGCGTGGTCATGGGTGGTCTTTAGATGGTGGCGAGGTAGGAGGTGGCGGCTTGCATGCGGTCGACGGAGGACAGGGCGTTGAGTGAGCGCTTCTCGACTTCGGTCACGGCCTGGAGGACAAGGCCCTTGGTGAGACCGTTGGCGCGGGCGGGGAAGAGGGAGGCGGGACCGGCGGGGTTGGAGAGTTCGCGGCGCAGATGGGGGACGTTCTGCCAGAGGACAGCGCCGGAGTCGGCGAGGGCACAGGCAGTGGTGTCGATGAACTCGCGGGTGTCGGGTAGGGGCGTGGCGTCGAAGTCGTTGAGGGTCGTGATGAATCGGTTGGCGCTGGCGATGAAGTCGATCATTGCCTGGGCGATGGTGGATTCGTAGGAGTCGGCGAGACCGGGCGTGTTCTTGCGGTGGAACGAGATGGCGTCACCGCCTGAGATGGCGAGGTTGTCGCAGACGAAGGTGCGGAAGGAGAGGATGCCGGTCTGGGCGAATGACTTGTCCCACGAGCCGCGGAATCCGAAGCCGACGGTGCCGGAGGGTCGGGGTGTGATGCGGGGATGGGTGAATTCGATGAGTCCGAAGAACTTGTCGGCTCCGGTATGGCCGGGCTTGATGGCGAGAGTTTCGCTGGTGATGGTGCCACCGAGCATGGAGATGGAGTCACGGATGGCGGTGACGTAGGTGGCATGCGGGATGGGGTACCACGAGGGGGTGGGCTCGGGCGGGACGATCATGGCGAGATCGTCGAATGCGATTTCGGATGCGCCGCAGTGCAGATAGAGACGGTTGGTGGGGGCAGGCATGGTTTAGTCCTCGAGTTCGGGGTTGATGGTGTGTGCGGTCACGCCGAGTGCGTGGCAGGTGGTGCGGAGGGCGGATGCGTGTGCCTGCCAGGTACGGAAGGCTTCGGTGAATGAGGGGGTGGAGAGGATGAGCTGGGTCGAGCAGGTGTCTGGGTCGGGGAAGTCGGTAGCGATGACTTCGGGGAAGTGGTGAGCGGGCGTACCCCAGACTTGCATGGGTCGACCGAAGGGGTTGAATGCGACGAAGACGGAGAAGTTCGGCATGGTGGCGGTTGGGAAGGCGGGGGAAGAAACCCTGTGGGCGGGGACGCGCGAGCGGCCCGCCCACAGGGTGCTGAAAGGAGTCAGGTGTGTGCCCACGGAATGCGGCGGTCGAGTCCGCCGATGGAGGTCCAGGCGGAGTCGGGATCGCGTGCGAGTCGGTTGGTACGCGGGCAGCGGACGATGCCGAGTCGGCGGTAGAGGCGGGCCCGGAGTGCGCGGCGTCTGTCCGTGTTGAGGAGGGTGGAGACGGTGGTGGGGGCTGGTGGACGGGGCGGTGTGCGGATGACGTCTGGGCGGGCGGGGGTGTAGCGATGTGAGCCGCCTGCGGACATGGAGAGGTCGTGCTCGGTGGAGAGGACGCGGTTCCAGTGGCGGTAGACGTGATGCCAGACGGGTGGCAGGGATTCGAGGGAGCGTGTGACTTCCCACGCGGCGCGGAAGGAGAACTCGTCGCGGTAGATGGACTCGTGTTCGGTGGGCAGCGGGATGCCTTCGATGGCGTCGGAGGCTGGTGGGGAGAGGGTGGGCCGGTGGTCCTCGGTGAACGGGAGGTTGGGCAGGGCTGGTGGGGTGGACGAGTCGATCTCGGAGTGGCGGACGATCCAAGAGGAGAAGGGCAGGGGGACGAGAAGTGCGGAGACGGTGAGAGATGGCAGTTGGGACTTCACGGTGTTCCTTTCAGCGTGAGGCCGTCCCCCACCAGCATGCCGGAGCAGAGGCTGGTGGGGGAGAGCGGATGGGGCATTAGCGGCGGACAGCCTTGATCTTGCGGCGCGGAGCGGGCTGGCGCTCCATGTCGCAGTCATCGCCGGTGAACGAGGAGGCGGGGTCCTGCTCGTTGGAGGCGGGGAGGTACGAGGGCGTGACCTTGCTGCCGCGGACGTTGGCGTACTGACCGTCCTCGGTCCAGTCGATGTTGGGCGCGACGCGGGTGCCGGTGAACGTGGCGGCCATGGCGGCGAGTTCGAGGAACGAGTCGCGGATGCCCGTCTTGTTGCCGGTCTCGAGTGCGGCTGAGAGCGTCTTGCAGGCGGCGTAGGCCGTGTCCCGGTCGAGGCCGGAGATGGCGGCGAGGTCGCAGAAGACGTTGGCACCTGCCCACATGAAGCCGTTCGGGCCGGTGAAGGACACGAAGTCGGACAGGCGGAGCTGGGGGCGGTCCGGGAAGGAGTCGACCGCGATCTGGACCTGGAACCGGAGGCAGAACTTGCCGGACTTGTCGGCGGTCTGCGGCACGACGCCGGTGATGGTCGCGGAGTAGCGACCGGCCGGGTAGTCGTTGGGCGTGGCGCGGGCGAAACGGGACGTGTCGAGCGAGGCGAGCGAGTCGAACTTGATTTCCATAACGATCCTTAGGTAAGAGATGTGAAGAAGAAAAGAAACGAGTGCAACCCCCACGCAGGGGGCGCGAACGCGACCCCCCTGCGTGGGGAGGGAGAGAGAGGATTAGTGGGAGGAGCCACAGTGGACGCACCGGAAGTCAGCGTCGAGTTCGAGCTGGTGATTGCAGTTCGGGCACGGGCTGACGCCGGGATAGTCGCGGTCCCATTCCTGGTCGAGCTCGTTGAGGGCGGCCTGGAGTTCGGCGAGGATGGAGGCGTCGGGTTCCGGGAAGTTGGTGTTGGACATGGCTAGGACTCCTTGGGGACGGGATGTGAGCGATCGGGCAACGTGCCCGAAGAGAAATCCCCCACCGGCGGTGAGGCCGGTGGGGGATGGTGTTACTCGTGGATGATCACGATGCTGTAGCCGCCGCCTCGGTTGACTGCGAGAGCGTTATCGAAGGTGGTGGGGCACACATCGCTGCTGATCACGACCCACTCCGACTCGGGCGGGAGTTGGAATTCTCCGTTGCGGTGGAGACTCCATGCGGAGGGGTATGAGCAGTGCGTGGCCACCACTTGGCCGTCGGTAGTCTCGGTCCAGACAGCGAAGGAGGACGGGAACCACGGAGCAAGCGTGACGAACGAACGAGTAGCCTGAGCAGTCTGCATGACTGACTCCTTTCTGCCACTGAGTGGCAAAGCGCAGCTGGCGACGTTGGCCGCGCGGCTGCGGATGGGATGGGAAGCGCCGGGATGGGTGCGGTCGCACCCGGCGGTGACGAAGAAAGCCCCCGTAGCCGGTGAGGGCTACGGGGGCTGATCTGATCTCAGCAGACTAGGGCGACGATGAAATCGTCTTCCTCGTCGATATCCACGACCTCTGAGAACGGCTTTGCCACTACGTTTCTGACGAGGTGGCCGTCTCCGGTAACGAGGTCTAGGTCTTGTGGAAGTTTGCTGAGGACGTCGATCATTTCCTTGACTGTCATTTTGTGCCTTTCTGTTCGAGTTGCGTGACGGTGAAGGAAAGTCCCCGTAGCCGGTTAGGGCTACGGAGACTGAGTGCGACGAGGCTCAGAACGGCACTTCGTCGTGCGGCATCTCGACGGGCCGGATTGCGGGCGTGGCGGTTGCCTGCTCGCGCATGCGGCGGACGGCGAAGTGCTGCTCGACGACTCCGTTGGGCATCGTCGTCTCGTCGGTGGATGCGTTCAGGAAGTACGATTCCGACTTCCCGGTGCTGTTGTCGGTGATCCGCAGCAGGTCGCGCCGCTGGCCGGACTTGGTGGGGACGCCACGCGCGATCGAAATCACGAGGGCGTTCCGGTCACTGAAGGCGCGGACGGCGAGCGAAACGGCGGATGCGACATCGGAAACGGGAACGGATGCGGTCTTCATAACGTGCTCCTTTCGAGCGAGATAGGCGATTGGCACTCGGAGAAACGATCTCCAAGGGATGCCAACCCCCTGCAGCGCAAGGGGGTTGCAACCCACTACCACGCGGGACACACGAGCGTCACACAACCGGGCTCGGAAACGAACGTCGCGAAACGTGACGAGCCCCGGCGCGCACGACCGTCACACAAGCGCGACCCCAACGTCCGGATGCGCAGCGGGTCCGGTAACGGCGTCTGGGGTGTAGGTGTCCGCCGACGGGGGGGGGTGCGGCCCCTCGCCGGGGTCTAGCCGGAAGGGGAAAGCCCCTCTCCCTCTCAAAATTCCCTACCAAATCCCTAACCAGTACCTCCAATACCAACCCTCTTCTCTTTCGTAGAGAGAGTTATATATAAAGGATAGGAAACGGTATGTCTGTCCGGTACACCCGGTCTGCCCAATAACACAACCCCCCACCGACCTTTCGGCCTGGTGGGGGGCGGAGAGGAGTTCAGTCCATTTCGCCCAAGAAGTGCAGCCGGAGGTAGTGAAGGGCGGCTTTGCGGGTCTCCGACTCCCCTTCGCTCGCCTTCCTGCCCTCCTGCCGGACCACTCCCCGATCCGTTCCTACCCACCGCGGACCAGTGACCCCCTCGATCCAGTCCAGATACCGCAACGCAGCACAGGCCCTGGGCGTCACATCGCCCATCATCACCCCCACCACCTGTTCCTCAACATGCTCCTCGCGGTCGGCTGGGTTCATCGGGCCTCCTAGTGCTCGTCATCGTACTCCTTCCGCAGACTAAGCCCAGCAATTCCCCTCTCATGGCCCTGACTTTCCGGCAACCGCACCTGCCTCAGATCCCAGCTGCTGCCCTGCACCACCTTCATCGGCAGCATGTTGCTGGCTACGTGCATCCGGATCTTGTTGGCCTTCACCCACGCGTCCCACTGCGCCCTGACCATCCCGTTCGCCACAAACCCATCCCTCCTCCTCACAAACCGAGCCTCAAGGAACGCATCGAACGGATTGTTCTGGAGGTGATACATGTGCACCGCCCGCTCCGCAGCCTTCGGCACCGGCCACCGCTCAGCCGCCCGACTGTTCTCCAGCCGATGCGCACCCGCTACCGCCCACGCCGCAATCCCTGCCAACTCCTTCTCCAGATCCCCCTCGAGATCCAGATCCTCCTTGCCCTCAAAGCTGACCTCAAACGGCAAGACCAGCATCTTCCCGCTCAACCCCCTGCCCTTATTCGGCAACACCGGAATCTCGTTGCTCTGCATGATCACCGCCGCATTCACCACCACGTTCCGCTGCTGCCGCATGTACTTCGCGTCCACCGTCATCGGGTCCCTGCCGACAATGTTCTTCACCACCCGACACACCCGTTCACCGCTCTTCCCGTCCAACTCACTCACCTCATTGATACTCAACACCTTCGTTCGCTCCAACCCGTCCATCCCAAAGCCACCCGCCAAGTCCTCCAGGCTCGCGCCCATAAACGCATCCCTCCCCACCAACCGCCGGATCACCCCGCTAATCGTTCCTTTCCCACCCCGGATCTTCCCGTACATCAACATCCACCTCGCGTACTTCCGGCTGCCCATCAAGCAGTACCCCATCCACCGCGCCAACAACTCAGCCCACACCTCGTCCCCATCGCCCCACTCAGACACCGCCTGCAACCACCTCCCAGCCTCCGCATCAGGCCGATAGTCCACGGGCAAGATCGCGGTATCAAACCACCGCGCAGGCCTCGCCATCACCTCCAACGTCCGCACGTTCACCAGCTTGTCCCGAAACGCAACCGTTTCACCCGCCGGGAAACTCGGTTCCGGGTTCTCAAGCCACAACGGCACTTCCTCCGCGTCAATCCGCACCAGCGCCTCAAGCGCCCGTACCACCCCATCAACCTTCTGCTTGTCCGGGCTATACCGCACAATCACCGGGCCGTTCTGGGTCTGCCGCTCATACAACGCGTCCTCCAGCGCAAGCCATACCCGGTCGCGGATGCGCTCCTCATCGAGCACATGCCACGTCCCGACCTCCCAGGCCCACCAGTCATTCTTCCATCTCCACAGTCCCCGCATCCCACCGGGCGCGGTAAACTGCCTCTGCAAGATCCTCCTCGCAACCTTCACGGGTTCGAGGGACTGCAGCGGGTTCTGCATCCATTCAGTCATGTTGTCTCCTCTCTGAGATCACCATTATGGCGTCCTACACGAATCCGTCAAGCACCTACCTGACTTCCGCCACAAACTTTCAGGGCGTGCCCATCTCCCAACTCCTCGCAGCACTCGGCGCACCCGAGCCGTCCTCCACCTTCGCCGCTCCACCCGTCACCCAGCACGGTTTCGGTCTCCGCGGCATCCGTGGCTCGAAGCCCGACCCCCGCAATCGCCCGCGTCCCCGCGCGACTACACAGACCACTGCACAGACCACACAGACCGCGCCTGCCCCCGCCCCCACCACCGCAACCAGTTCCCTTGTCGATCCGGTCTCGACCCGTGGCCTTAAGGGCGCCGCACTCCAGAACGCCTACGCCCAGAACCGCGCAGCCATGCGCGCGCGTCGCCAGCAGGAAGCCCAGGACCTCGAAGCCACCAAGGCTGCCAACCGCGCACGGCTAAAGCAGGAAGCCATCGACCGGCCAAAGAAAGAAGCAGAGAAGGCCCTTGCAAAGTCGGATGCGGCACTAGCCCGAAACCTTCGGGAACCAGACCGTGGCTACGACAAGGCAGAAGCCGCGCGCCTTGCGCCGCGTACACCTTCATCGACCTACACCGCCCCAGCCGCAACCCCCGTCTCTAGCCGATACCAGGAAGTCGAAGGCATGCTCGGCGACATGGAGGCCCGACAGGCCGCTCAGGACCTCGAAGCTCTCTACAACAGAGCTGCAATCTATTCCAAGTACGGAACTGATGAAGAGAGGCTTGCTGAACGCAATCGCCTTGAGGCAGATCAGGAAGTCCTCGACCGCAACGCAGCCCGCGCGCAGATGGCTGTTGACGAAATCCACGCACGGCAAAACGCGCGCCGCATTGCAGAAGCACACACACCCGAAAAGCTTCCCGAGATCAACGACCCTTCGCGTGTCCTAGATGCTTTAGGTCAAGCTTTCTCGCCCTCAAACTACTTTGGGGCTTATCCGTTGTACCGAACCTTTGCTGATCCGATCAGCGAGCTGTATCGCAAGGCATTCCCGCGCGGACCAATCTTCGTCCGGTGAGTACGGGAGAGAAACACGTCATCAGCTTTGGGCGCGGTGTGCGCCTGATGAGCGAGGCGTACTACATCGAGGAGTTGCGCGGCTTTGGCATTGACAAGCCACGCGCATTCCGTGCGCTGTGCCGTTCCATCTGCTGCCCAATCATCGTCCTGGGCCGGGTTGCGTTCGTGGACCCCGCCGTGTTCCAGGTCTGCATCAAGCACTTGTCGGTGCCGGGCAGTTTGGACTTCAACGGCCCGAACTCCAACATGAAGCCTGACCGCAAGCGCAGGCCCTACATCCGCACCAAGGTCCCTGCCCGCGAAGTCCGCCGCAACTGGAGGCTCGTGGTCCGCGCCATCATCGACTCCCGGCGGATGGTGGGGCTTCACTCCCCACCAGCAGAACGTGCAGCAATCAAGAGTGCGGCCGCGGAGTTGACCCGGTTTGTGCTTACAATGATCCCATCCGGCGAACAGGAGCAGCAGGATGGCCAAGCAGTACAACCTCAAGCCTAAGGAGCTTCAGAGCGTTTGGCGAATGATGATTCGTTCGCAGGACTTCTCATTCTCCCCTGACCGAATCAACAACCTTATTGAGACGCTGGTGGGGCTCGGTGAGATCCGCAAGGAAGTTGCGGCTGAGGCGCGGGCAATTGCTGCATACGGCGGCGAGATCATGTCGGGCCGCGGGCTGACTGAACGGACCGCTGATGTTCCGGAGGGTAAGTCGTTTGAAGAGTTGGATATGCGCAATTACACCTCAGGTGTTGACCGTGAGGGATTGCGCGCTCGCGAGCGATTTGCGGAACCCGTCCGAAGACGCTTGCGGTTTGCATCTGACGTTGACCCTGGCATTCTCCAGATCCTTCAGAAGTCCTTCAAGACCAACGAGGGAAAGCGGTTGTTCCGCCTTGTCCGCAACAAGGCAGTAGAAGAAGGGACCATTCCGCCCACCAAAGTCACACGCGGATCCATTAGCGCAGAAGTGCGTGCGATGGCCCGCAAGGGCGGTGAGTACCAGGAACCCAAGATCCCTGGCAAGGTTGTCCGCCGTGCGCGCGCCCAGAACGCAGCAGAGGCAAGAAGGCTTGGCTGGTCTGGTCCACGAAAGGGATACCTAAATAGGACCGTTGAGTACGAGCGCGGTGGAGCAACTTACGGGGAAGAACTGTCGGAGATGGAACCTGGCGGCCGCGGGCTCCCCATTGTCGGTGAAGCCCTTGGGGTATTTGGTAGCCAGAGTCCGGAAGAGCGGTTGCGTGGGAGCCAGGCTAAGGCGATTGCGCGGCTGGCTCGTCTTGCAAAGCCTGTTCCACTTGAGGGCGGTCGTGCTGCCGAACTCCAGAAGGACACCAGCGCAGAAGAAGCAAGGTCGGAACTGCTGGCGAAGAACACCCAGCGAATCCTTCGGTTTGTTGAACGTGCATTGCTCAACAAGATAAATTCTGGCAAGCTGAGTCCGAAACAAGAACGCAACGTCAAGCGTAAGCTTGAGAAACTCCGCGAAGGGCTCAATCAAGCGGACAAGAGAAGCCTCATCGGTGAGAGCATTGACGTTGTTTCGAAGAAGGCGACCGGTCTCATGGGCCGGATCCTCAAGGCACCGAAGGCTGTCCGCGAACGACTTCGATCACTTGCGCTCCGCAACTCGCCGGAATTCAAGAGGGAACTCCAGAAGCTTGTTGCGGCCTACAAGGCTGAAGTCAAACTTCGTGAACGCGAGCGAGCCAAGGCAGAGAAGTCACGGCAACGCCCGCAGCGTGGATTCCGTCAGGTCAACGAGCGCGAGGTGTTGCGTGGACGCGTGGCCAAGTTTGAGCCCGATGTCCCACCAACCCCTGAAGAAGCCCGGCGTGCAGCGGAACGCGAGGCTCTGAGCCGCAATGCCAATGAACTTGGTAGGCGTGTTGGTGTCCGTAACCTCGAGGCGCAGGGTCGTGTTCGTCGGCTTCCAGGAGGACGCCCGGTCTTGCTTGCTGATATGTCCCCTCGGATTCTTGAGCAGCCCATCAAACCTCCGCCCGCAAGACAGACATTAAGTTTGTCGGAGGCTGGTGTTGCGGTTCCTCGAAGGACCGGAGGAGGCGAGTTTACTCTTGGGGTCGAGGACGATATTGAAGATTTGCGGGCCCGGGCTAAGTGGGAGAAAGAGAATGCCGAATACGAGAGAAGGTTCAACGCTTTACTTGAGCGGCTTGAGCGCGGAGCGGCGGCTCGTGGCGACGAGGTTGGTCGGTACCGCAGAGAACAAGAGGCGAAGGCGGCAGCAGAGGCAGCTGCAATAGAAGCGCGCAACGCTGAAATTGCAGCTCGTGCCATGAAGCCTGGCGCACGGCGCAGGACGTTGTGGAAGAGCGCAAACCCCGTGGAGGTGCTGAGATGGCTGAGTCGAAGACCCCGATAAGGGCACTGCCGGGGGAGGAAGTGATCCGCTCGTACTTCGGGCTTGAGGGCGTCGCGTTGGCGATGCGGGAGAGCAATTGGGAAGTGCGGGAAGAGGTGGAACGGCTGGTGGGGTTCAGCCGGGATCCGGATCCGAAGGTGGCGATGGCGGCAATGAAGCAATTGCGGGGTGTGGTGAGGGAGACGGCGGAGATCAACGGTATCATCACGAGCCAGAACGCCGAGATCACGCACTCTGACGGGAACCAGACCGTAAGGATTAGTGCGTCGGCGAAGCTGGTCCAGTCCCTGAAAGAGACCACTCACCATGTCCAAGTCCCAGACAGTCTCCCCTTCGCAGCCCAGTTCCTCCCCGCCCGTGATTCCGGATCATCTTCTCAGGGTGTACGAGACGCTGGCGCGTCTGACCCCAAGTGATTGCTACCGGCTGGGTGCAGCGATCTTCCAGGACATCGGCATTCCGGAGCCCAGCCTATTTCGGGGCGTTGAGCCGCCGGAGATGGGCGTGATGTTCCGTGACGGCATCAAGGCGAACCCGGAGTGGTTCATGGTGTGCGAGGACCTAGGCCGCTTCGTGACGGACCCGCAGGTGATGGCCATTGCCCTGCTGCGCATCTCCGCCATTCGGATGGTGGGGAAGCGTTGAGCGCGGTCCGCATCGAACGCAACCGCAACGACCTCTACCCGCTGCCTGCGGACTACCTCGAACTGACGCCGGAAGGCCAGCGATTGGCCCGCGTCAACGCATGTCGGCAATGGCTGGTGGGGGGCGAGCCGAACGAGCGGGCGCATGCGCTTGCTGCGTGCATCAACTTCTTTGATCGGTACTACCTGTATCCCGATTGGGAAGAAGAGTTCAATCCCTACTTCTACGATGACGATCCGATTGAATCACCGCTGGGGCATTTCGCCATTTACCGGCTGTGGGCGCTCGCATCACGCAGCGTCGCAATTGCTCCGCGTGGCTTTGCCAAGAGCAATTGTTTCCGGAAGTCGGCACTCCTGCAAATGGTTAGCCGCCCGGC
>Ga0129333_10000975_pt1 | contig 25271 bp, 4 predicted proteins | sample CPB6_08_DNA_FD_94474 | JGI IMG/M metagenome (GOLD analysis project Ga0129333, IMG submission 94474) | Freshwater to marine salinity gradient microbial communities from Chesapeake Bay, USA - CPBay_Sum_0.6_0.8_DNA | ecosystem: Environmental > Aquatic > Marine > Coastal | place: USA: Chesapeake Bay...
AACCAAGGCTTCTAAACTGTGAGTAGCAGTTGCTACAATGTTAGATCCTCCGCTATCTGTAGCAATTTCTATATAGTAAGACACTTCAATTTGTCTTGGAGTGCTAATTGATCCTGCACTGACACCAAAAGAGCGATTCGTTGACAGGGGCAGCCAAAATACCGAATCTCCATCATAGTAATTACCTGAACCAGTATTATAAATTACTGTAGTTGTCCAGCGCATAAAATAGCCTGATCCTATAGCAGCAGTTTCAGGTGTGTACCAACTACCCAAGTCAACTATATCGCCTTGACCGTTTTGGGTGGTAATATTACCATTAGGGTGAAAATATATGTACATATTGCAAGCTAATACGCCGGTTCCTATATCAGCGAAATGAGTTGATTTAGTTAAATTGATGGCTGCTAGGCTAACCGGATTGGCAGCAGTTGTTGTAGTTGTGGTCGATGTACTTGTTGTTAAGGATAAACTAGTATCTTGTATTTCAAATAGTAGAGCATTTAGTATTGATAATGGACCACCGGTAACGCTAAAAGTAACTGCTTCTTGTCCTTCTGTGGTGATGTCAGCCACTGCTGTAAACGTAACACTTCCTTTGTAGTAACCGCCGACTAATGTACTACCCAAGGTAATTGTTCCAGTTAATGTGGCAGGATTAAAATCTGAACTAGTCACCCCTGTACCGCTTAAACTACAAGGTACTTCCATGCCCGGAGTTACACCAGATCCAACACCATATACAGACAATACAAATGATCTACCTTCTGGGATAAGATAACGACCAGGACTGATTTCAGTAAAGGCTGGGTCGCCACTAACCGGGTCAATACCTAAAAACCCAGATGTTGCTTGAGTAGTTGTAGAAGTAGTCGATGTCGAAGTTGTTGCCGGCGCTTCTGTAGTAGTCGAAGTCGTTGAAGTCGTTGAAGTCGTTGAAGTTGTTGAAGTTGTTGAGGTCGAAGTCGAGGTCGGTGTACCTGAGCATGATATAACAACAGACTTACTAGTAAATATTTCAGTATCTGTAATAAACCTTACAGTAACATAATAAGTACCGTCTGCTAAACCAGTTCGTTGTAGATAATTCGTAACTTGATAAGGACCACGATCATCACTCGATTCAGAGGGAGCGTAAGGAGTAGTCCTTGGCATATAGGAAATTTCATAGTTTCCTGGAGGGTAAGGGCTAAGATTATCTACTTCATAAACACCCAACCCACCAGAACAACTGGCATTAAGAGTAAAGTTAATTATGCCCCCGCCAGGTGGTGGTGCTACTGTAGTAGTGGCTGGGGCTTCTGTAGTGGTGGTTGTAGAAGTTGTAGACGTTGAGGTTGAGGTTGTTGCCGGCGCTTCTGTAGTAGTTGAAGTCGTTGAAGTTGTAGAAGTTGTAGAAGTTGTAGTCGAAGTTTCAGGAGCTGCTGTGGTAGTTGAAGTTGTCGAGGTCGAAGTAGAGGTCGTTGAGGTTGATGTTGTTGTAGTAGTTGATCTATTATCAATTGGTAAAGAAATAGTTCTACCAGCAAGATTTGGATTACCAACCGAATTAGTAAATTGCCCGGCAGCAACACTGACTGTACCTGTTCCTAGAGTATTAGTATCCGGAGTAACTAATACTGTGAATACTTTGCTGTTAACCTGAGTAAACGAGGACAAGGAAATAGGCCCTGACGTTTGTACATCAGCTAGACTAAAGTCTGAAGATTCAGAAACAACAAAGGTTACTGTGGCATCTTCGCCTTGAGTTAGATTTTGATCGTTCGAATAAATTGATATCATTGGACGTCTTGTATCATATGATACAAATAGATCATTGCTAACAGTGTTCGGGTTGCCTACTGAGCTAGTATATTTTCCAGCCTCAACATTGGCACTGGATGTCCCTGCTTGGCCTTGATAACTTCCAGTAGCCCACCCCGATGCCCCATCAAACACAATGTCTTCATATGCTTGGTAACCTGATACATTCTTATAACCAATAAACACATGGCTATATCTCTCAGAAGTCCAAGTTTCTGATCTGTATCCACCAAAATTAGAATTTAATAAAGTTCTTGTTGCCGAGTCAATGCTAGTAGCATCAAAGGACGTTATAACAACTAACTTACCATTAGCAATAGCATTCAGTCCTGCGATCATACCAGAATTACCTGCTACATAATCATATGTATCGTATGTGGCAGCACTTTCAAAAGCCATTGTTGTGGCATTAAAAACAGCGACGGTGTGACCGCGACCGTATGTAGTTACACTTGTTCCATTAAGTTTGATAAAGGAAACAAAGTCGCCAGACGGCTGATTGTAATTACTAGCTTGAACTTCTATAAGATCGGCAGGTGGAGTATATGTTGCTGTATATACTGCGCCCGATCCCGATAACGCACTTAACGCACCTAAACCACTTGTTGTAATATCAGACCTAACAAAGTTAGTAGTAGCCAAATTGCTAGTAAAGGTCAAGGTAGCTGTTTGCCCGTAATTTAAACTGTTATCATCAACGGTCAGCACCATCGACGGGATACGAGTATCAATAGGTATAGTCAACACATTACTGGGTTTATTTCTATTTCCAACAGAGTTAGTGAAACTTGCTGCTGCTACATTTACAGTAAATGTTCCCTCTAAACTTACATTAGGAGTTAGGGTAACAGTATAAACCGAAGACGACACTGATACAAAATTGCTAACCACAGCATTGGCACTGCCACGTATGTCATTAAACCCAAAACTTGTTGTAGCGTTGCTAGTGGTAAATGTTAGAGTAGCCACTTCGCCGGCAATAAGACTAGCTCGATTACTGGTAATCACTATTTCCGGCAAGATCGAATCAATAACGAATTGAAGCGTATTTGAAACTAAATTGAATTGGTTAGATATACCCCTAGCAGATCCTGCTGGTAGGAACATGCTGAATACATCAGAAGTTTCTAAAACAGGTTCTATCAACATTGTAGCCGATGTACCACCACTATAGGAAAAGTTAGTTAGGCTAGCTGCGCCACTATTAACAAAGTCACTTAATTCTAAATTGCCAGGTTGTGCCGGTTCACTCAATGCCACAGTAATAACCGGACGTTGATGTGCTAGTATTGTACCAGTCAGATTTGAACTCAACACAACAGTAAAGGGCGGTGGTGGTTCTGTTGTAGTAGTCGAAGTTGTACTGGTAGTACTTGTGGTCGTAGTTGTGGTTGGTACCGGCGGTCTGGTAGTAGTTGTCTGTAGCACTACAGGACCCGGTATAGTAGCTGCCAGATGTGTCATCGAAAAGGTTGTGTTTAACACATTCCCTGCGGTGTTGGCAATAAAAACAAATTTTTGTTTTCCAGGAAATGAAATATTCTTACTGGCGTCTAATCTAAGATACAAACCATCGCTTGGAATTTCTGCTTGAACTTGATATAATGTAACAGCAATATGACTAAGATACATGGCTTCGTCAGACTGTCCTTGATCATGCCCTAAAGTGAACTCTGCTGAAAAAGTACTAGAGGAATGTGGTGTCCAACCTGTGTCAAACATTACATAGCCATTTTCTGTTAGCAAATTGTTACCCCACGGAGAATAGCTATATGCTGCTGGTACCCAAGTAGATTGTGTAAAAGTATTGTACAAATAATTAGGGGCACCAGGAGCACCGGCTCCTGGAAATCCAGTTTTATTAAATACTGCCCATGTAGCACCATCTAAGGTTACTTTACTCTGTTCGTTGTCTAAACTGTCAACAAAGTGCCAATAAAAACTAAAACGCAATTTGGCGTGAGCTGGTAAATTGTTCAACGTAAAAGTATAAACACCAGGATTCGGACCGTGCATGGTAACAGTACCTAAACTACCAACGCTGGTCATTGTGTAGGTATTAGTGTTACTCCAGTTTGCCAAATTACTATTAGCTAGAGCACCCTCAGAATAATAATTGATAATAGGCATATGTGATACTTATAATGAATACCTATCACGAGTTTGGAAATATAAAGATAAGACTTCGTCTTCGGATAGTTCTCTATTATAAGCATAGAACTCACCTATATCGCCACCAAACTCAAAAACATCTGGTGTCACTGCGGGATCGCTGCTGTTAGCTATAGTAATGCCGATACCAGCAGTTCCTGAAGTTGCCGAACCATTAACCTGTGTTAGTGTACGAGATACCCCGTTTATGTAAATCTTATTGTAGTCAACATAAGTGCTTCCACTAATTGTGTTATGGAATACAGCAGTAACAAACACCCAAGAATTTTTAAATGGTAAGAATTCAAGGGCAGTAACACCGTATAGATCACCATCACCATTATTGAATCCTAGTGCGCCACCTGGCATCCACAAACGATAGTTAGTCTTGAATTCCATAGGAATCGCGTTATTGTCGCCGGTCCAACGCATCCAAAAACTAATAGTGTTATATCCGCCAGGGTCAGTATTAATTCCTGTCATGGTGCCCACTGAGCTGGCACGATCATTTACATTCACGCCACTGTTGAATGTAAACACACCTTGCTTATCTATGCTCCAGGTTGGGCTGTTGTCTAATAACTCAAAATTATTGCCAAATGCCGACATGTCTAACCAGTTTTTGCTTAACAGCATATTATTGGTTGCTGTTACTGTAACTGACTGCTGCTGCCCAGGAAGTAAACTAAACGAGCTAGGTGATATAACTGCTGTTCCGCCTGCGGGATTCGCTAGTAATCTTACTGTAATCGCTTGCGGCGAATCGCTGTTACTAGATCCCAAGAAGCCAATAGCGTATGTTTCGGTAGTACTAAACCCTGGCTCGTTGTATGGAACCTCGATTGTGGTTTCTGTTTTTCCAAATACATTAAGTGTTAATTCATGTGGCCCAACCGGTGCTGCTGTAGTTGTGGTTGTAATTGATCCGCTACCCTGTGTTAACACTCGAATACTTAAACTATCATATACATAACCAGGTAACAATTCTTCCGGAGCATGGGAGAAAATTCTATCAACAAATTTACCACCAGAAATTTTGATATTTCCTGCGCTAATACCGGCATTGCTACCAAAAGTGTCTCCGAGCAGTATAGTATCTTGAGTTGAGCTAGAGCTACCAGTATATGTACTGTATAGTGGGTCTATACCATTAACTAACAATTTTAGATCTTTTGGTACCGATTGACTATTCTCAGGAACATAAAAACCCATAATTCTATCATTAGCATTATCAAAAGATTCGCTGCTTATTACAGATAAATTACTGGTAGTGAAAACCACTGATCTATATGTTTGGCTGGTTACCTGATATGCTTGACCATTGTAGCTGATAATATTACCTTTAAAATAGGTAACATTAGACTGCCAATCAACCACCGACGATTTATAGGATACGCGATCAAACTTTATCGTTGTTATAAGTTTTCTTGTTTGAAGATTACGAAGTCTAGGTGATAGTTGTGCTGATATAGGTTCACGATTGCCAGATAATGTACTGGTTACTGTTTTAGTACCCGTCCAACGATATCCATCATAAACATAACTTCTTTCGCCGTATGTGTAAGATTCGCCGGCTTTGGGATTTTCTGGTAGAGCAAACGAGAAGCTAAATTTATAGAATTGCGGAGTAGCCACTAGCGGTGCTAAGTACCCTCTTTCTATCTTAAACTTAATACTACAATAAGCATCTGCTGCGTTATCAATCGATCCAGCATAGTGCTCGATTCCGCGACCCTCGCCGCAACCTGGTATACCAACTAAAATATAACTGCTTCTAAATTTAAATGTTTGACCAGCAAACACTTCTCGACTAGCACCACAACGTAGCATTTCTCTTAATAAAGATGTCGGTTGCTGAGTTAATCTGTTTAACGAAGGTTCATCGTATGTGTGGATGACTACTACATACTCATCTGTAGTGCGTTGAAGTTCTTTAGCTAGATCAGATGAGGTTCTACCTGTGTAGCCGAATTGATTTTGAGCGTATATATCAAATATCTCTGATGTAACAACTTGTCCGTCACTTCTACGAATACGATGAAAGTGATATCCACGATTTTTAATACTATACAACACATCTTGATAGGGACCGTAATTCAAGAGTTCCTGTACACTAGGCGCCGAGTCATTGAGTTCTTCAAATCTAGGAAAAGCAAACTGACTCCTTGTAGAAGAATCATCACAATAATAATGATAACAACGCTGCATAGCTTGTGTAGCATTGGGAGGAAATTTACAATCTGTTAAATTACCGCTGTTTATTAAAACTTTTCCATTTAAGCGTGTGTAAATTCCGCTATCAGGATGCGCTGCGGTACCGGTATGGTCGGCAGGGAAAATATGACCGACATGTAGATACCACTCACCCTGTGTGTAGTCCGCTGCGGATCTAAAATTCCAGTAAGGGTTTTCTTCACCTGCGCCGTCTACTAATCTTCTTACACTACCTGTTGGATTTGTTGATCCAGCATAGGACGGCCATGAACCGTTAGTATGGAGACCATGATATAACGATCCGCCAGAATCAGAAGTTGTGCGGCGCATCCATACCACACTGCGATATGTCTTAGTGGGGTCAATGTTAGAGTTAACATGGTTCCAACCACCATCGGCGTCGCCGTCGCCACTAGGACGATTTTCCCACACTATACTAGAGTTATTCCAAGGATCTTGATCTCGAACACGTTGATTTTCTACTACCAAGCCAATCGATTGGAAGTTACTGGTCCCGCCCGATCCTTCAGTCCAATCTAAAACATTTAACAATGAATTTTGATAGTTCGTTGTTAGTGTGTCTTTTCCACCGCGCCCAAACAGACCAAATCCTAATTTATTTCTTTCTCCTACTGTGAAATAACTATAACCTTGTGATACTACTGTAAATTCGTGTCGTTGAGCGTCTATGGGCTTGGTAGATCCAGTACCAATTAACCGAATTGTGGGGGTACTTGTAAAATTAGTGCCCGAGTCAATGACATAGGCTTTGCTTATTCCATATGTACCGCTAGCAATTTCAATAGAAACATTGGCTTCTTGTCCTGAATTCAAGTCAGTTCTTATGACCTCAACACTAGGAACTATTTCTTCAGAATTATCCGGAGTCTTAAATCCATAACCAGGACGACTGATTACAACTTCGCCTAATGTGTATTTGTGATTGTTTACCCATTCTTGATATTCAGGACGCTGTATTTCCACTAGATCAATGTCAGGGTATTCGCCACTTGGACTACGATATACGTTTAAGTTTTTATCATAGTAAGGCTGTAGATCAAAATCGGTAACCCCTAACTGATAAGTATCAATCTGATCATAGGCATTAACAAATTCTCTTATCTTGGTTCTGTAAGGCTTTACTTCTTGAACATACGATTCAATATTCTTTTGTCTATCTTTGACTAAACTAGGAAGTTGATTTAGCCCCGATATTTTACTAACGATAGTTACAAAGCTAGTTTTGAAAAACCAATCAATATATTTTTGTTCAGTTAATATGTAATCGATCAATGAAAACAACATGATATTGTATTCATCTTTTAGATCATCAACAAAGATATCTTGTTTAAGAGCAGCTAGTACATAGCGTAACTCAGTTAAACTATTAGAATCGTATAAAGGTACATCAAAGTCTCCCACGTCAAAGCCGTCGGGCTGATATAAAATATCTTTTAATCGAATAGTTTTATTCTGTATACCTATTAATTCTAGATTTGACTTGCCATCAACAAATGTGTAGACATACATTTCCCAGTCGCCAGCCATTTGTTGATTTCTTGTAACGATGCTACCATACGATGTAGTCTTATTCAATGTAAAATTGTTAACACGTATGATATCACCGTTAGACAAGGTTAATTTATAAATGTCTTTGAACTCGTCTATAGTATATGTTGGTACAGTGCTTGAGGAATAACCAGTCTTGTACCAATCTTTATATTCCCACAAAGTAGTTACGTCAAAACTCTGTTTACGAATCAGTCTTACAGTAGTATTGGTTGAATTGGCTAAGACATTAACTACCCCTGTCCTATCATAGAAAGCCCAAAAACCACCATAAGTGGCATCAAATCGAACTAATATTTTGATAGTAGCTTTTGTTTGCGGAGGAATGTATATATCGGTGATATAGTCTACAGCATAATCATATTCAGATGAATCGGGTTCAGGGTCTTTGGCAAACAGATTGTCTGAATAGATTTTGTTATTATCTCTAATCTTGAATACCACAGGATATTGTTCAAACTTCGAGTTAATATAAGAAATAAAATTCCTTCTAGCATCCGGTAGATCAACAATCAAAGTCTGTCTTGGTCTTATTGATAGTCCTATTTGATTAAACTTTCCTAACTTGGGATCGGGCACAGGGTTTCCTGATGCGTCGACTCCGGCCAAGCTGTCAATTAATTTCTGCTCAATCAAATCTGGAAACTGCTTTAAAGTATTGCCTTCTTGTAGCAACTTGAAATCGCTGTGAATAATCTTTTCATTTAGCAATTTCTTAGTAGCAATAAACATGACCGCATTATCAGTCTGTGTGTACGAACCAACATTGTACAATGCGATTGTGTCATTCCTTAAGGCTGACATATACGGTATGCCTTGATTGCTAGGGTTTAGAATCATTTCCGCTAGACTAGCGGTGCTGGAATTTTTATGTTTAGCTGTTTTGTTTGTACGGCCTTTAACCCAAAAGAAATATCTGGACACAAAAGTATTTGTATCAGGATCTACAAATACGCTGTCACTATAATATTCATCATTGGCAAACAGTGGTGTGCCTTCGCGACCTTCACTAACATGTACACTAGGCAGAACATCACTAACTATCCATTCGTAAACTTCTATGGTGCTACCAGGGAAAAGTTTACCCCAATTTGCGGCTCTATAATCTAAATCACCTTGCTCATAGTCTATAAATCTAGACTTATTAGTATTCCACCAGTAAGTTCCTACTTGATCATTGCCCCAATAGATTTCTTCAGAATATCTGTATTCTGAAGAATTATCTGTGTTCCTGTACGAAGCAGGATCATCGTCAGATATGATATCAATATCAGCTCGTGCTTGACCTAGTATTTTACCTTTATTAGGATCGTACAAATCAACTCTGGTTAAGATGTTTCTATCTTTAATGTCGTAGATATAAAGATTTTTAATACTTTCAATGTCAACAATGGGCTCAGCTGATCGAATTAAATCAAAATCATATATGTCAGTACCGACTTCAACACTACTATTCGAGTATGATACTAGTGTTCCGTCAATGATAGGTGTGCTTGCTAGATCCGCTGCTGTTGCTGGCTCAATTGTATAGTAGAGATTTTCGCTGTCATCGTTTGAGAACACGCAGAAATTAATTTGTTCCCCGTAAGTAACAGTCGACACCAAGCTATTAGCAACAATACAATTTATACCAATAATGCTATATGTGTTAGCAGTTATTACATTACTGTAAAATACTTGCTTATATACAGTATCAACCTTTTTAGGTCTATATATTTGCCAAGAGTTATTAAGACCGCGATCAATGTAGACTAAATCTAAGTTGTAAGACGGATTAATTACATAAGGATCGTAGGCTAACCATCCACGTTTAGGTTGATAAGCTCGAGCATGAGATAATGTCTTAAATCTCATTTTATCAAAATCAAACAAAGTTCCTGTGCGATTTGTTAGATTTAAATCTATACTAACACCAAGTTTTTCTACAATGAATTCGATATCGGTTGTTGACAAGACTTGATAAAAACCATTTACACTAGCGTCTATGTTACGCACAGCCACCATGTCGCCGATACTTAGATAGTGTAAACTAGAACATGTTAACACTATTTGATTATTAAGCCCAGCTCTTGCTCTAGTAATAGTAGTTGGGTTTAGAGTGGCGCGATAAACTTGCCAGTCATTATTAAAATCTTTAGCTACCCAGATTTTATAACCTGTGACTAAATTAGTGAGTAACTCAGCATCAAATAATGAATAGTTTTTTATATCAAATATTTGAACGTCTACTTCATCTGCCATGGCATAGCCGGCAGTTTTGAGGTCGTCTTCGTAATATTGATATTGGCTCGAAAGATAGTCATCAATAGCCTGTTTTACAGTAGGTGCCAGTAACTTGGTTACTATGGCCCGATATCCTTCTTGTGTTGGATGAATTCCGTCGACTGAGATGTAGCTAAGATAATCAGGCATGCTGTTAACATCAACAACATAGTCCGAATTCTCTAAAGCGACTGCTCTCATGGCATTGGCATACGGTTTAAGATCTCTAATGCCAGGGCTTTCAAAGTTGGTATTAGGATTGTTTAGATCCAATTGGGCCGGAGTTTGCCAAATCACAATCTTGTTTGCTGGCAGTCTGCGACGAATCATTCGCAAATTTTCTTTGTAGACTTCGATGTCAACACCATTCTTGGCATCCTCAAAGCCATGATTTAATATAACAATATCAGCTTCGATGTTGTCAGGCCAAACCCCATTAACTCCATCATTGCCGTTTAATAAACTAGCTGTGGTAGAACCTTCAACACTGCGTGTTGTAATTGCTACTTCATACTCGCTTGATAATTCTTGATATAATAAGTAGTCTGGTGGTTCGTTAACTCTACCACTGACTTTGTCTGTTAAGCAAACTCTTGTAAAATCCAGTTCGCCTAAACCCAAAGTTGTAGTCTCTGGGAATTCTGTCGCGGCAACTTCTTCGATAGTATAGTATAGTTCTTCAGTTTGTAGTAAAGAATCAGCTTGAATAAATGCTTCAGTGCCACTCTTGACAGAATCAGGGTAATAAACAGAACCATCTAATAGTTTTGTCCTTGGAAGTTCATTAGCAGAAATAGGTTCAAGCGACATCCAGACACGTTCAAAAGGCAACCTGGTAGTAAAATTAACTAGAAGATTAGTTGAAGGTAACACAACATCAGCTGACGAAACCGCAGTCTTATAAGCTGAGGTTGTTAGTGGTCTATCATTTTCAACAACAGGTTCAATAGTAATATACAAATCCTCAGCCGAATCTAACGATGAAAATGCTATTTTAAAACTTTCATTATTTCTAACAAAAGATTTAGCCTCACCCGACTGAACATCTGTAACTGCTACACTGTATTTGTTAAGTGTTTGAACATCAACAGAATAACCGTGTCTCTTTATAAAACCAACTGCGTACTGAGAACTATTAATATTTTTTCCGCACATGATACTATCACCAAACATTTCGATTTTCCAAGATTTCGAAATTTGTGATATATCATTTCTATTCAAAAAGACTTGTGGACTGTAGTCTATGGGAAATGCCAATAGATTAGATGGGGTAAGCGTTACAAATTTTTCACTTTCGGCCAGTGAGTTTGAGTTTAGGAATTCAAACAACAATGGATCGTTATCATATAAAGAATTTTTAATTAAAAAGCTGTACTCTGGATTACTGTCAATAGCACCATAACTGCCTAATCTTGCCGCCCATTCTTCGTAAAGATCAATAGTGGCATCAACGTCGTCAAACCTTCCTTTGGCAAATGCTGTAATAGCATTTTTAGTTCCTTTGGTTTTAATGTAACCTTGATAAAATTTAATTTGACTAATTCCACTAACACCTAGATTATCTAAAAAGCTTCTTGGTTTGAATCCTATCAAACTGTTACTATAAGCTGCCAAAGATTCGTTCGTGGGTAAATTATCAACATCATAAATTTCATCAAACTTTACAGCGTTTTGACTAAAGTTAGGAGCTAGGCCTTCTCTAAATACACTGTCTAACTTGGTCCATTTATTGAAATTAAAAATTTCGCTGCCATCGATATTTTCGAGTGCGCTATAGTTAAGTCCCTTGTAAGATACAATGGAGCCTTTCCTATAATCATAGTTTGGCAACCATTGATCAATTATTCCATTACTATAAACAAATCCAGGAGGTGTTAAATCACCATCCCATGAATTGGTTACACTGCCTAGTAATTTTAATCTGTACTGTCTATCACCTATAGCGGGGTTAAGAATTACGTCATTAAAGATTGTGGTATTGTCTAAGACTAACACATGTTCAAACTGTACCAAGTTGAGTCTAATCAAGGCAATAGTTTGTTCGCTTAGAGTTTTTATTGTTGTTCGCTTGTTCTCACGTAAAACAGTGAAGTCGTTATTTCTTATAACATTAAAATTGGTTCCTACAATCTGTGATCCATAAACATAGTTGTCGATAGTATCAACAAAATAATTTTCGGTGAAGACGCTTAGGCTATCATTGACTGGACTCAGGACTAAAATATTTCCATTTTTCCAACCTTGTTTACTCCATGTAACAAATTCTTTTACACTAAGCAACCAATTTTTTACAGTTTTCAAATTACTGTCATATTCATCAAACACTAAACCTTGAGCTACAAGATAACGTTGATAGCTTACTAAAAAGTCTACTACTTGTTGAATGCTGGTAAATTCGAAACCATAAGGTATTCTTATTTTTTGTGGGAAATATTTTTCAAATATTGTTACGTTTTCGCCTAATATTTCCATCTTATAATTAGTACCAGTGCTTCGACTTGGTATGATTATAAAATAAGGTAATCGTTGATCATAACCCGTTACAGTGTATCCTCGACTAGTCTTTTCAATTATGACTCCACTGTATGTGATAGTCTCTTGTGGAAGACTCTTATTCAAAAATATATCATAACTTTCGTTAGGAATAACGACACTTTCACTAGTGCTAGTTAGACTAATTTGATTAGCCAGAACAGTAATATAATTTTTGTCCGTAAACCCACCAAACTTGTATGATAAATTTACATCACTATAGTTAATAAATTCTCGAAGTTTACTGTTAGCGTCAAATCCAAGACTGGTCAAATAACCATGTATCCAGTTAATGTAACCTGCGCTATATGTTGTTGTACCATTAACTGTTTCACCATTGATTATGATGTCTTTGAATGAAAATTTAACATTTTGTTTTTTACTGAAATACTGCGAAAGAGTACTAAAAGTACGTCTCTCAACATTGTAGGTATCAAACAGTATACCAAAATATCTTGCTGGCTTTAGCAATGCTAAACATTTTTGTATAGCATAGGCATAATTACTAGTCCTAGCCCAGGCAGTCTCAACTGGACCGTAATCGCCTAGTCCAAAGTTTTTAGATAACCTTTCACTATTAAAACCAGTAACTAGAACTTTTTGTGGCGAAAGTAATTGCCCATCAATGCCAACTGGTACATATTGTTCTATGTTTGCTCTAGCATAGATCGAGTTTGTAGCTGTAAGATAATTTGTAGCAGTAGGTATCAGTCTTCTACCATTCTTTAATGCTTGTATAAGATTTGATCGTTTAACCAGGTCAGTCCATGAATAATGAGTATCCCACCAAGTCGGTTTGACACTATAACCAAGCATTTCCCATGGATGGCTGTCAGGACGATCTGTGTCGTAGTAATAACGATATACACCCCTCCAGTATCCTGGTAATCTATCACCACCAAAGTCAACTGATTGATTGTAGTTCCATGTCCATTCGTCGTTGGGAGAAAAATAACGGTTAGTAGAGTAATCAAGCTGATTTTCACCAACCCACTTTAAAAATTCTATCCCTAAAACATTATTAAATTCATTTCTAGTATATTCAGTTGACCTAAACTTGCCAGGCATGAATTGGTGTATGTTGACTAGGTTAGGGTTGTAATTTACCTTAATATTACTGTAAATTCTTCTTTCTAATTCTAAAATCAAATCGTCTCTTATGTCATTGAACGCTGGAAATAGGCTACCGTCATGGCCCTGGATCAAGTACATTCCGTTACCAGTTGATTCATCTAGAATTTTCTGTGGGTAGAATTTGGGATACAAACCCAGCTTAGTTGGGGTTTCAGGAATATAACTACCGTTGGTGTTTTGAAATTCTTTGAAAGTTATGATATCATATTCTTTCAAATCATAATTAGAGCTGATAGTAACAGTAATATTGTTAGTGTCAATTACATAATCAATGTCCCTAGTAATTAAGACATCATTAATATAAATTAACAGTGCTCGATTGGATGGTTCAATCGAAATAGAATTGTTTAGATTGTAAGTTCTTTGTCCTGTGTTAGTTACTCTTATAGTGGTTGTGAGAAAATTCTTTCCAAAAGGAACCATGTCAGAGTAGTACCAAGGAAAATCTTGGTTCTTTACTTGAGCAAAACTCAGTAGAACTTCGTCAACAATATCGGGTACTTTGTTAAAACTACCAATATGGTTACCAATAGTTTCGAAAAATTTATATTTGAATCTTTCATATTCTTTGGCAGCGAAGTCGATACTATTGATAAAATTAATTTGCTGGTTGGTTAAAAATGCCATGGCCGGAATAAGACTGGCACTGTTTTGAATTAATGTTCCGCCTACATCGAGTTTGATGTCTCTTAAATTTGAACTACCAAAAACTTCACCTACTAAGTCTTTGTGGTTCTCACCTATTCTTTCTAAATGATTTCTTAGTTGACCAAAAGAAACTTGATCAAATGTTTGATTAAACGGATTGAATTCTAGATTTTTAGGGATTTCGTAGTATCCCGATTTGATAGGAGAAGCAGCGTAGACAAATATATCTATCTTGTCTCCTTTAGTTAGAAGGTTATGATTTATTTTTACTGCTACAGTTTCGTTAACATACTCTATACTATACTCAGGATCATCAATAGTTTGTAATCTTAGAAACTTATTGTTAACATAAACTCGAACACTGGCATCAGAATCTAAACTGGCTTTTGGATCCTGACTGATCTCAAAATAGTTAGTTACAGCATCGTACTTTGCTTCAATATGCTGAAACTGCTTTGATGTTCCTGCAGAAGAAAAATTAGTTAGAACATTAAATCTCGATGATGTTAAATTCTTTCTTATGTATCCTATGTTGATAGGTGTTTTAACTTTATCCTCAAGAACACTGCCGACTCTATAATAAAAAGAATCATGATCGTAATTGTTGTCAAATAAAATATCAGAAGTAAAACTTGTTGTACCTGAATATTTCATTGGAAACCCAAGAACAATATCATTTGTACCAGATCCAATTCCATAGCTGAATAATGGGCTTCCCGCAAAAGTACTTTCAGGATAAGAGTCCAAGCTAGTACCATTTAACGTTATTATGTCAAACAGTGGAGGTTGATTTAATTTTTTCTTTTGCTGCGAAACGCTCCACTTATTTCCTATATCAAGATAAAAAGATATGCCAGTGTTTGTGCCAGAAAGCACTACAATCGAATCCCAAACGTCACAAGTTGTTATTTCCGATAAAACAACACGAGCATAGTTGACTAATACACCAGAATAATTTGAAAGAAAATAGTTAATAGGTGATTCTAATATTAGATCATTACTGCCTAAAATTTGTTTCACACGACCCAAATAACTTCGATCGGCTAGATACAAATCGCAACCAATTTCTAATTCTGTAGTAAAGTTGGTGTTTGACCCTGTGACACGATCTGTGCCTGTCATTGATATGGTACCAGTGATAGAGGTTTGGTTGTTAGGCACAACTCTATCAAATACTGTAGCACCGGCTTGATCTAACCTGTTAACACGATAAATTGTTTTTGAATAATTTGTATCTGTAGCAAAAATTGCTGTTTGACCTGCTACTAAATTGATTTTTTTAGCAGCAAGATCTCTAAATCTTACTCCATTAATAGTCTCTAAGATATTATCAATACGATTGGGCTGACCTTGGTAAACGTACCTGAAATTTTCATCGAAGAACTGATCTACAAATTGACGAAATTTTCTCCCGGTATTGTAAAGTTGTAAGCTACCTTGAAATTCTATAATTGGTCTATCGGCCCTAATTAGATTCGAAAAGTCTAAAGGTATGTTGTTGTGTTCAAACGAAGTTTTAATAACATCATAATGTACCCAACGATTAATCCTGGACCAAGCATTGTTGTCTAAACTGTTACGATTAACAACAATGTAATCAGGTTTGTTTGAGCCTAATAAACTTTCATCAAAGTTACCAACGTCAAACTGTTTGCTTTCAAAGGCAATTTGTGTTGTTGCTTCCAAAATCTCTGGGACTACAAGCCTATCATAATCAACTAAAGCGATCGACTCGCCTACACCCTCAACAAAATAAGTTTTGTTCCTGTATGATGTAGGTAATACAGTGTCATCAAACGACACTTTCATACCATTAGTAAATTGTACTCCATCAGGGGTAACGTAATTAACTGATCCAATTATGGCCGATACATTGATATCATAATTGATACCAGGTTCGACCAATTCAATAACACCAAAGTAATCGCGTCCCGAATGTTGATAATACAGAGTTTTATGTTCTCCGGTAATACCGTTAAATTCTATATAAGATCCCGAGCTAGTAACATATTCTTTGCCCCGACTTGTTCCCAGGTTGACTAATACTCTTGTATTATCTTCAATGTTTCTTACAAAATCAACTTCGATACGAACAGGTTGTCCAGAGTACTTTACTGTGCTTAATCTAAACACACCGGTTCTTTGATCTTCTGGTATAATTGTACCAAACCGATTAGTCCAATCTGCGGGGTCGGAGCTGTTATTAATGAAAATTATGTCTGTATTGTCAGGATAAAATTGATCACCACTTAGTTGACCGCTCATGCCTTCGCCAAAGTTCCATACACTGTTATCTAATACAGCAAGAGTTTCTGATATAGCATACTCAACATGGTCAACTAAGGGATATTGTAAGTAAACATCCTGAGCTCCTTCAACAGGAGGAGTAAAAGTAATCGTAGAAGAACCGTTATTAGTTACACCTGCTACTGCCCTAGAGCTTGAATTGTAGCTGTATTGTTTTATACCATTTGATCCAGGTTCAGACTGAATGTATAAATTACCAAGGAACATACTGGTATTGATGGTGTATGTTACACCACGCTTTAAATACAGTTTAGGATTTTGTTCTGACCCAGTTAAATTTGTTGAAATATAAGTGAATTGGTCAGTAAAGTTTATAGTAGTGTTAGAAAAAATTCTACGACTAGTAATTTTAATAGCTTCAGGACCAACTGGCATCCAGTAATAATTTTTATAATTAACTAACTTGTCAATATCAATTGGCGGAGAGTAAGAATAATATTCGTTATTAAATAGCCTATCGTGATCATTGGTAATACCACCATAAACACCAATTCTATTAACAAGATCACTGTATCCAGCATATGTTTTTATGGTGCTGTCGTCTTCTCTTGTGGTAAATCCAATTTCAAGCTGATAGTTTTTACGTTGTAAACTGGCTTCTTCTACATAGTTTTCGTTAGGTTCATAAGCTGTGCTGAATCTACGGCCAACGAATCCATTGATTCTCTTAAAATCGGGTTCGCTAACTAACTGATCTAATGTACTAGAAAGAAACTTGCGATTGGCATCTGTTTGAAAAATGCTAGGGAGAAATCTAATTGTACGTCGTGTAACGGCCATTCGCTAATCCATTATGCTAAAGAAGGTTGTAAATCTATTGCTGTTATCGCTGTAACTACTTCTACATCATCAACTGTGGCAGCACTAATAATCAATTCATAGGGCTCAGAGTTAACTTGATACAAATTGCCAAATGATCTGAATACATTTTTACTTACAATTACAATACTAGCTATGTTAGGCACTAAAACCTTGTGTAAGTAAGCAGCTAATTCACTAAAATAAAATGTATCACCAAAGTCCCAGTTTTCGCTTGAAAAATAAGAATTTATGGCGGCCACTACCGAAGTCTTAATGTCTGCATCAGTAATACTTAGCGAAGGATTTTTTACTACTTTGAAAGTAGCCTGAAGTTCTGATGCTGCTTTTGCCCCAAACAATGGTTTATATTTGGCTGATTGAACCACAATAGTATCACTAATACTCTTATAATTTTCTAAATCTTTATATCGATCATATAATTCTAAATCAGTCGGGGAACTAGGTTCAGTAAACCTATTAGTTGTGTCGGATAACCATAACCTATAGGAATCTTCATATTCACTAGTTAATACGTATAGATCAATGATATTCCCGATACTAGGATCAATCCTGTTAGTATTAGGACTGTTATGACGATACTGATAAAATAAATTTTGTCTACCTAAACTAACAATATAATTTGGCACTGCCAAATTTGAAGTTAAATTTAACCCGTCGCTAACTGCTTTATTTCCAAATTTATTTAAAACAACTTTATAAAATTGATTGTCTTTTCTAGCATAGAATAATTGATCAACATTAAAGTTGCGTATTGATTGCTCAATCTCGGATTTAGTTCCATAGTAAGAAACAACTTTACTATTGTCTAATAGATTATATTCATTACCATAATCAGTTTTCACTAATTGAAGAAAAACTAATTCTTTCGCTGTAATGACTCCAGATCGATATAGTACAGATTCTTCTAAACTGGATATAACGCTAGGTAAATCTACTAGCTGATAAAGTCTATTTAATAAATTTTGTACATATTGATCTAATTCTGATACACTTGGGTACCTGCCCACTAATCGTTTAAATTGATAGTTTACTGTAACAGCAAATTTTTGTGCCTGTAATCCAACAATGCTGGTTCTAAATGGGCCGCCTACAACCACATGATCAAACAAGTTGGGTACATCAGGTACTCCGTCCTGATTAGAATCTGCGTAAGTTAAATAAACTCTTTTGTTTTCTATGTATCCATCAGGTCTGCGTACTTCGCTGCTAATATACCACTCACTATCAGTGCTCATTGAGCTATTTGTTTGACCAGGCATGCCATTGGTTCGTAATATTTTTACACTATCGTTAATGACCTTATTGTTTACGCTGTCAAAAACTTGTAGGCTTTTATCAAAAAAGAAATTGGTTTCAGCAGGACTATAAAATACATACCTAAGAGATTTGTAAGATATAACATAGTAATTATTAACACTGTTCCAATCAAGTCTTACTAGCCAATTTCCTGATGCTACTTCATCGGAACTGCGTAGTACCCAATTTTGTACAACCACATTATAATCTAAACCGAATATTTCTTTATTGGCCATGCGAGTGACCATTTCATTTACAACAAAATCACGTAAAGCATTTTTAAATGGCGGAACTATGGCCTCTACAACCGCACCGGTAGGTATAGGTAAATTAATGGAAACAGGACCAGTGCCGTTAGCAAAATTGCCTAAACCATTGTTGGTACCATCTCCAAAAATTTGACTGATAGCTGAATATTTTTCTAACGAGTCACCTGGCGAAAGATTAACTCCGGGAACAATATTAAAATTGGCATTAAATCTTGATCCTAAGTCGGGAGTAAACTTAATCATACCACCGGTATTTAAAAAACGGTTGTTGCCTTGAACTCCCATGCCTATAGATATTGGGTTACCATTATAAGTAAAATACCCAGTTGTTACGCCATTGCCTATGGAACTTTGATTCCATTTTAAAGACGTAGTGACTGTGCCCGTTCCAAATGATTTTACTACAATGGCGCCAGCCATGTAGTTGGTACTCCATCCTTGTGGTACATCAGCGAATCCACATATGCCGTAAGTGCCTATTATAAATTCTTTGTTTGGTGTGATAGGACGCACAGGGTCAATAAGAATAGCAGCTTCAAAAAATATTTTATAAAATTCAGCAGTTTCGGGATCAGTACCTTGATTAAGACATTGAGTTGTCCAATAAGCTAACCCGGCATGATCTGGATTCTTAAATAACCCATAACGTATTTGTCCGTTGGGTAGTGTATATTGATTATTACTTCTATAAAGAGGAATTATTTTTTCAGCCATTGCTTGATAGGTAGCACCAACATAGTTTCCTCTATACTGAGCTACAAACGCAGATATATCATAGCATGGTCCGCCGTAATTTCTCGAAACATAATAATATGTTCCCGCAGGAACACCAGTAGTATCCCACGTAACTCTACTAGTGCTACCATTATTTGTTACCGACCCTACAGTAACATTTGATAAAAAACCACCAACAACGGAATTTTTAATGTGTATCGGTTGGTTTAAATCAGATTTAAATACTAGTATATCACCAGTTTTTACAGTGATAGTGGGATTATATTCGGTTAACTTTCCATCTAATATAAACGCAGCAGTACCAAAACCATCAACAGCATATGTGCGAGTTTTAGTACCAGAATTAACTGAACGAAAAACTGTACCGGCTACATTAGCGGTAGCACCATATAATGTAAAGTCAGATGTCCCTACGCTGACTATTTGATAGAGTTCCCCGTCAATCATGTTCTGTTCTGAAACTTCGGCAGTCGTCGGGAGCTCGGGACTTACTTTCTCATAGTAATAGTGCATTAAATTTTTATTGTCTATGATATCAGGAACTAGAGTTGTTCTTATAAATTTTCTAATCTCAGTTTCATTTTTGTAAGAAAAATTAATTGTTTCTGTTATAAGTTCTGAATAAAGAACGCCATCTTCCCCAAATATATTGGTGCTAGAATATTTTCCTGTGGTATCTAAAACGTCTAGATACCTGCTGAGACCTGAACTTGTTCTGTTAACTGCTTTGACTTTTCTAATATCACTAAATGATGTATAAGGGAAGATATTGTAATCCTCCCCTGTGATCATGCGATTTTGTGTATAGTATTGTTGAGGAGCTCGTTGTTTAATTTCATCTGCGGTTTCGCGACTGCTGGCATTTGCCACTGTGTATCTTAGACTAGCAGTAAATGTAATTGTTTCGACTCTATTATTTCGGCTAATATAGTCTAAACTGATTTGTATTCCCTGCATCTCGTCGGGTGTTATTTTATAATTTAAACCATTACTTACTCTGTAAAATAATCTAAAATTTCCTAAAGGCGTGTTGGCAAAACTACCATCGCCAAATACCAAACTGATTTGATCGTTGGCCCTTGAATTTACTTGGTATAAGTTACGATCATTTAAATTGTTATAAATTACATTAATGCCTGCTGTTGTAGGAACCTGCTGCCACTGTGTGCTAACAAATCCTTGATTGTCCAATTGATAAAGCCATACATCATTATTATTAATATCATTAACATCAATTTCAACAATTTTATTAGGTACTTGAGTTTCTATAGAAAAATCATAGTTAGTCAATTCACCCTGTTTAAAATAAAAGAAAAATCCTGTATTATTGCTGCCGTTGCCGTTGCCGTCATTTCTATACAAAACATTTAAAGGTTTGTTGATATCTGGCGGCACTTCGTAAATGTAGCTTTTTCCTGAGCTGCTGGCACTGACTATTTCGAACGGAGTAGTTAATCCGCCTACACTAGAGTCAAATTTAAAAATTGGTAATATGTTGTTGATTAAGTTAACGCCGTATTCTTCGGTTCTTATTTTATTGATAGATTGACTATTTGACGGACTACCAAAGTTTTGGTGTTGTAGTAAACTGGCGTTTAGTACACTGACAAATTGTTCAAACCAGTTTGAATTACTATTGTCGTTCCAGAGAATTATTCTGTCGCTAAGATCATATCCATCACTATCGTACACTGTTTCAGTAGTCGAAACACTGTCAATTTTAAGATAGCCGCTGGCAGATAGATTACGTTTACTGTTGTAACTGATTAATCTAGCTAGTTTTAGAATACTATCACGGCGTTCGGCCGTGTCGATGAAATTTTCTCTGGCATTAAGATCAGTTCTAAAAGCTAAACTTTGCCCTAAGAAAGCTATCAAATCAATTAGAGCTATAAACTCCGAGCTTTCAGTAAAATCATTAAATTCTTCAGCATAATTGATTTTGATATAATCAATCATGGTCTTACGTAAAGACTCAAAGTCATAGGAGGTGAAATCAGCGTCCCTGAAGGTTTGGTAGACTTTGGTCCAGTTTTCTGCTGCTAAAGATCCAGTTTGACGAGAAGTTATCGGCATATTCTTTTGGTTAATAACTTATTTATCGGTAATAAAAACCCGGTTTTCTAGCTAGGACTATTGCGCTCAAAATTAACACGCATGATTTCTGTTTGATTTGTTGGTATGTATGTCATTGTAAGTTCAATAATAATACCTAGTTCAACTTCATGAACATCTATAGCATTGATGTTTAATCTCGGATCATAGCTGACTATACGCTTGATATCTTCCGCTATAGCATCTTTAACTGACAAACTATAAGGTTCAAATATCAAATCCCATATAATAGTACCAAAATTGGGATTCATTAGCTTCTCGCCTTTTTTAATATTAAAATAATTAAAAAGGTCTTGTCGTGCCAACTCAAAGTCCGTGAGTCTAAATCGACGAACTCTATTATATGTACTGTGCCCTTTATAGGTTGCCATAGTAATTATTTATGGACCTTTACCTAAACGTTTTACTGCGTCTGCGCCAATGTTGAATAACTTAGCTGCTGAGGATCCGTAACTATTAGCTAGTTCAATTCCTTGGCGTCTCCATACTGTTGCTTCTGCTGCTGAAGTTGAGTGAGCTACACTAAGAATTCCACCCACTACAGCATTGGTATCTGAATTCAAAATGCCACCGTTGCTTAAGGCACGATTGAAATTTGCTCTTAGATTGTCAATCATGATCGCATCTTGAACCGACTTGTTTCCTAATAATTCATCAAGGCTTTTAATGCCATTTTTACCTGTCCATGAAGCTAAATCTTTCATAGCATTATTAGGATTTTTAATATATTGTTCAATACTGGCCCTACTCAAATGTCCACTTTCAACCAGGTGGTCGGCATTAAACGCATAGGCGCCAACTGCTCCTTGTCCAGTAATCTCTGAATACAACCCGTCTGTAAGATTTTGCTTAGTAGCGACCATCAAGGCCTTTGTTTCTAAGCTAGACAAAGGACCAACAGTTTCGGTCACCGCCGGGGCATCGGCTTCGTACATGGCTGCTTCAACAGCGCGATCATCAATGGGCAATTGTTCTTCTGCTGCTTGATATATCCCGGGATTTTCTTCTTGTGTTAATCCATCAGTGACATTACTAATCGATTCATTAACAGTAGTATCTGTCGCACCTACTAATGAATCAGTAATCTCGTCTGGTGCTGTTTGTGATTCTAATTCAACACCATCATTGCTAGTGTCTTGTACAGCATTACTAGCTGCGCTGGCTACTCCGGCCTTGCGATTCCAAGGTTCGTGTGTTGGTACCATAGTAGCAACACTTTTTATTTTATTCTCTTCGAGCTGCCACTGTCCATTACTGTCCTTTTTAGTGTCGGCCGAACTTTTCAATGGTAAATCCCTAGGCTTACCTACTGCGGGACCAGACCCCGAATTTAATCCTATAGTTTTACCGGTCATCATTAGACCAGTTTTTGCTGTGAAACTACCACCGCCTGATGTATACAAATCAAGCCTGCCCTCGCTGCCTAACTTCAATGATCCCCCAAACAGAGTCATAGCTTTATTTCCACGAGCAGTTATACTCTGGCCTTGTATATTAATAGCACCTTTTACATTAAGATTAAAGCTACCACCTACATTAATATTCATGTTACTGTCGGCATGGAAATTTATTTCTGCTTTAGTTCTAAGATTTATACTGTTACTAGAGTATATGTTTAGATGCCCAGCAGCATTCATTTCAATCCAAGTAGTTCCGGTACTATTAGAAATATAAAAAACTTTTTCGGTATCATCCATTAAGATTTGATGACCACCGGCACTGCGCCAACGGGTAAGATTATTTTGCCCTTGCTCGTCACCATCATCCATGACAAAAGTATGGCCACCTACTCTTGTTTTAACTTTACGTTGCTGTGTAGTACCTCTTGCTGGTGGATATGCTCCGAGAGGTCTACCCGGTGTACTGAAACCAAAAACACCACTAGGCGACTCGCCTCTTTGACTACTAGATTTTATAATTCCGCGTGATTTCGTAAGACTGTATCTATCTAGGCCTTGCTCTAGCAGTATTTTGAGTTGGTTTTCGTGTACCGGTTTTGGGTTAGCTTGTACATCGGCCCAATTTACAGACTTAGAGGATTCATTAAATTCTGCTACTGGATAAGGTTCACCTGTTTTTATAATGCGTTTCAGCAAGGCATCATCGGGGCTAGCAATATTTGTGCTCGAGCCGATCGCCGGAATCATGTGATGTCCTATTTGATTCGGCACGCAAGCGAACCAATAACCACGAGCCGGGTCTCCTGCCACAAATGTACATAACACCCAGTTCTCTAAATCCGGAACATTAAACCACATACCATAGGTATGTCTCACTGTGCGAAAACTATTTTTATCCGATGAACTGGCAGTTGGTGCTTCTTCGCTGTAGGGTTCTTGGACCGTACTGCCCATAAATGGGCCTGCGTAACTCACTGTTCGCCAATACTTGGGATCATTTTCAGGGCCGCCAAATTCTGCTATCCATATCTGTAATCGACCAGCATAAAGAGGATCTCTATTTTCTTTTACAATACCTATATATGGCCCAGGGTCAAGTCTTGAACCTTCTAAATTTTCTCGTTGTACCCAATCGGCTACTTGATTAGTTCTTGTATCACTTGACAATTTTAAGCTCCCCCTCCTGGATAATCATCGGAATTAACAACATCTACTGTTTCCCATTCACGAAATTCAGTGGCAGCAACAGTAGTTGGTGGCGAGTCTTCTAAGGATCCACCATAATATGTAAATTGGCTAGCTGATTCTCTTTCTTCAAACGCTCTGAGACCAGCGGTGGCCAATTCTTCTTCGTAATCATCGATGCTGATTGCTAATCCATTTTTGTCTGAGCTTGTCCTAGATCCCTCAGGACTCTGTGATGGTCTGTTTCTGTTTAAATCAAAACGTTTTTCTTCTTGCCCAAACAATCTATAACATATTAAACGCTGATAAAATACGCCATCTTTTAAATAATTTTCCACAGTTACTACACTATATACACCAGAAAATGCGCTGTTGTACTCACTTTTTTTGTACAGCCCTGTTGAAAGGTCAATGTCATCACGCAATTGAAAATTAACGTTTATGTAAACTTGTTGTCGATCTGTTTTTATACCGGTGTCTGTGTATCCCATATCACTACCCGAAGGATACCATACATCATCTTGTTTAATAAAATCGGGATCACCGGCAATTTCAAGCGTCAAGCTGATCATGTCGCCGCCTTTGTAATTAAACACGCTGCTCCATAAATCTACTGCTTGAATTGATTTTTTACTACCATCACTTTGTTGTTGCGTGGCGTTATTAACTGTCGTTCTAAAAATTCTTCTTGGGAACAGTTCTCGACTTGTTTCTTTACTTTTAACTACAGCCCTGGGCCTTTGTCCCGACAAATCAATACCTTCAGAGTATTCTAAAGGATCGTCTGTAATATTCAAATTATCTTTTTCAAATCTATTTTCAAAACTAG
>Ga0129333_10000976_pt1 | contig 25223 bp, 25 predicted proteins | sample CPB6_08_DNA_FD_94474 | JGI IMG/M metagenome (GOLD analysis project Ga0129333, IMG submission 94474) | Freshwater to marine salinity gradient microbial communities from Chesapeake Bay, USA - CPBay_Sum_0.6_0.8_DNA | ecosystem: Environmental > Aquatic > Marine > Coastal | place: USA: Chesapeake...
TGAGAAGAGACACTCGTTTTCAACGCCCTGATCGCTCTGAGTTGGAGGCTCGCCTTCCCGCAGGTACGCTTTCCAACGCTCAATCAATCGGCGTCTGGAACATGATGCTTCAGGCAGATGACCCAGGCGAGGTTGCCCGTTGGTACCGGTCTTACCGCGACAGCCCCCATTGCGCTCTTCCGCGTGAACAACTTCGCTCCATGAGGGACACCTTGATTACAGGGATGAGGGAGGCAAACAAAAAAGATGGCAAACCTCGCAAAGAGCGAAAGAAAGGCGTTCATTACCCTGATTACGAAAAGCAATGGGCTCAGCCCAACAGAGAGGGAGCCTGATGAAAAAAATCCTGGATAAAATCGAGAAACGGTTTGTCATCCCTTGCGGAGCCATAGATGTTTCCGCCTCAGGAATTTGTCGCAGACAGTTGAAAGATCGTTTCGATTCTTTGCTTGATCGAGTGACGGAGCAAATCCACCCTGAGTACACTAAACCAGAGCACCCTGATTTCAGGGAGACAGGGCTACAAACAAAACAGCAAGAAATCTTGGCAGACGAAGAGGCGAAGGAAGAAGAAAACGACACTACCACCGCACCCTCGAAAAGCACAAAAAACCTTCTTCAAGGCAACAGCAAGTTACTGCAGAATCCGGACGGCAAGTTGGAGGAACGTTAAGGGCGGGTAAAACCGATTAGCCAAACTCATTAAACAATGACCAACAGAATTGGAGGAGATTTCGGGGTTGAAGCCATCGAAGCTTTCCGCGCAGCTTACGCTCAACAAATGCGCACCCCGGAAAACGACGACATTGACGCTTACACCGGTCTTCCAACAGACACGGTGTCCAACACGTCGCCTTGGTTAGAGCATACAGGACTTTGGAAGTACCCTAGCGGTAAAGGTCCAGACAACGACTTACGCCAACCCTTTTTCCCTGGCGACTACCTTTCCGACGACGAAGAAGAGGAAGAAGAAGAAGAGGTTGACATTAAAGGTTTCATCGACAGCGACGAAACCAACGATAACGAAATGACTGATGAAGAAATCAAAAACCTTTTGGCTGAGTTAAGAGACAGTTTACCCGAAAGTTAACTAAATTACTCCCTTGAACAAGAAACGTTGCACTCGCGGGAAAAGTTGCTCGGCAACTTGCATAGCCAAAAGTAAAATTTGCCGGGTAGAGCTGGCCCAAAAACCAAGCACCGCCATAAACAAAGCGAGAACATTTCTCAAGAAACACGGCGTCCATTTGGCCGAACACGGGGCAAAAGGTATGGTGGCTTGGAAGGTTGGCAAAGTCTTAGCGCCTGCGGTTTCAGCACACCTTGAAAGTCATTACGGAATCCCTAGAGAAGCGTCTGCCAAGATGGCGGAAACTGTAATTCAAGCTTTGGCTGGGACGGCCCTGGAGTACAAGCATCTACGAAGCGTGGATGGTTTCGTTAAAAAACTAGCAGTAGAAGTCGCAGCCGCTTTCGTTGGTAAGACGGCCCACGGGGGCGCAGAAGAGATTCTTTCCTCTCGGGAAGTTTCCAAAGTTATAGAGGGCGCGGTGCCGATCTTGGCAGGAAAGGTGTCCGGGATTGCGACTGCGATCGCAGGGTCGAAGTTACCATCCCCAAGTCAACTAGGGTCTGTAATTGCTCAACGTTCGAAAGAAGACACAGTGAAACTACTCAAAATGTTTCGTCCTACTTTGGAACCTCAGTTTACAGAAGCAAACGATCTGGCAGAATTGATCGCAGACATTGCTGTTTGGGGAGTTTACCTGGCTCACAATAAACAGGGGTAAAACAGATTATACCGATCTTTGCCCCATGTACGGCAGCTATCTTGATTTTTCATCAGTGACGCTCCCCGGAGTTGGGGGAGGTATTAACGCAAGCAACGCCATCAGCATGGATCAGCTTCAGGCCATGAACAAAACGGGCAAGAAGTGGGCGCCAAACAAAGATGGTCACATGTCTTATCACAACGAAGCGGCGCTTGACCGAAACAAAGCGATTAGGGCAAAACAAGCTGACCTCATTAATCGCGAGTATAACGAAAACGCCGATGGCGATACGGCCATGAAAGAGATCATGGCCCGACGCAAGGGTAGGATGGAGTCTTTCAGAGAACTGAAGAAAAAAGAGTACAACTTTGCAGACGACTCTGAGTTGCTGTCTCAACCGTTGGCCTTCAAACAGAAAAAGTGCGATTGCGGAGTGTGTAACTTTTGCCGCGAAAACAAACAAAAGGACGCTCAATTTAGGGAGTGGGACACTGCCAAACGTAAACAACTAAAAGAAGGCAAATTTACTGGTGAGTTTGCCGGGCCAAACATGAGCTTTCCAATCTCTAGTCCGGAGGACGTTTCAGCCGCGTGGTCTTCAGTGGGACGCGCCGCCAACCCTCGCAAGATTATGGCTGCGATTATTCGCATCGCCAAAAAGCACAGCTGGGTGAGTGGGTTGCCCGAGTCGGTGAAACAGCGCCTTGATGAAGGTAAATCTGGATTGCCGGAGTGACATGGGATTTGAAGTCATCATTGCCACAGTTAGCGCTGTCATTGTTTTAACAAGCACGATAACGGGCGGGGCGGTCTGGTTTCAAAACGAAAATCAGAAAAAAGTTGACAACGTTCGCAAAGAAGCAGACGACAGAATCGACGGTATTCTGAACACAAACAAGTCTCAAGTTGAGCTTGTGTTGAGTCATGTTCAGTCCATGGAACGTGTATTAGGTGAAATGAGGGCTGACTTACCCAAAACTTACACCTTGAAGGAAGATCACTTGCGTCTTTCTGACAAAGTGGAAAAACTAACGATCGATTTCTGGAGAAGAGAAAATGCCCACGAATGAGTTTGACTACGATTGGGGCCGACTTGAGGGCTTAGGTTTTGACATCGACTACGTGGAGAAGGCCACCGGAGAGCTGAAAAAAGCTTGCTGGAAAGGCTACACTGCAGTGGGCATGAAGAAGAAAAAAGGCCGAATGGTGCCTAACTGCGTACCAGTTCAGAAAAAACACACAGAGTTTTCAGAGAACCCATTTCAAGCCACAGAGCCAAACGGTGGTATGATTCTCACTCAGTTGAAAGTCTCTCGCGAAAAGATTGACATGCTTCTAGCAATGTTGGAGCCGGAAGATAATTTTGAGCCGTGGGTAGCTACCAAAGTAGCCAACGCGGGTGTGGCTCTGGCCTCAGTGGCCGACTACCTAAGATTCGGAGGAGAGACATGAACATTGATTTCGATTATGACTGGGACAACCTGCTCCACCTGGGGTACTCGGAGAGTGCCGTCAATCAGCTGAAGAGTTTGACTGGGTCACCTAAAGAAAGCAAGAAGAACACGGTCAATCCTTTGGATGAAATGGCCGTAGCCAATGTCATCAAATCAGTTCCAACAGCGAAGCAGCTCAGCAACTTTGGTGAACTCTCTGAAAGTTCTCTGCAGTTTGCCAGAGACGCTTACTCAGAGAGTGTGGACAAAGGTTCCATGCCTTGTAACAAAGCGCGTCGCACCCCCGGCCACCCTACCAAATCCCATATGGTAAAGGCTTGTAAAGGCGGCGAAGAAAAACTGATTCGTTTTGGTCAGCAAGGCGTCAAAGGAGCGGGGGGCCACCCTAAAACCGCTAAGGACAAAGCCCGCAAAAAGAGCTATTACGCCCGCCACAACGCTCAAGATCCGCACCCCGACAAGTTCTCGGCTCGTTACTGGAGTCACAAAGTTAAGTGGTAAGGGTAAAACTCGTTACAAACGTAAGTTCCTTGCCATGAGGAAGGATAGCATTGATAAGTCGGCTATGGATATGGCCATGCTGATTTTCGCTGAGCGCGGACTTCAGGTTCAGGATTACACCCACAGACCTACAGATTACGCCCGTGGCACGGTCCTTGAACCAGAAAGTGTCTCCAAACTTAAGGTAAACTTTGGGGAGTACGACTCCCTTGGAGCGCGTTGCAAACAAATCTGTTCCGAGGTCGAAGCTTTACAAGGCAAGATGGCGGTGTCTCGTCGCCAAGGTAACTTTCAAGCTCTTCAGACTCAGATGAAACTGGTTAGCAATTTAATGAAAGAAAAGTCCGCCATTGACGCCAAAATGGCGGCGATCGACTTGGCACGCAAGAAAACCGATGAGCATAATTTGGCAGTGGGCGAAGAACCCTCTTACGCTGAAAAAATTGAGTCAGTGTCTGCCCGTATCGCTGAATTAGAAGCTAAAATCGCTAGTTTGTCGGAGTGACCTTGTGAAAAAAAGGTGTGCAAAAGGCAAGTCTTGCGGCGCGACTTGTATCGAGCGCAAGGACACTTGCGTACTTGAACTTGGCAAGAGCGTTTCTGCGCAGATTGGCAGAGCCAAAGAAAAGTTGCGCATCGGTGAGCTTGAGTTTGAAGTTCGCAAGAAAGCTAAACCCGGAGAGCTAGCCAAATTCCATAAAGTACGTAAACAACTTGCGAGCGAAGTTGGCGGCAAGTTGAATAAACAAGAGCATATTTTGGAGTTAAGAAAACGCCTTCAAACCGAAGGTTTACTGCCAAAGTCCGAACGCACAAAGACGGCAAAGTCTGAAGGTTTAGGTGACATTTTTAATCGAAACATTCAACCCAAGGCTAAAACTGCCCCGGCTGCCCCCACTGCGAAGGAAGAACCGAAAAGCAAAGGCATCATCACAAAACTTCAAGATGCGATGGAGCTGGGTCAACAAACTCGGCAAGAAGTGGGCAGAGATTTGAAGGCCCTGAAGAGCGAAGCAAATAGGCAGCGAGAGGATCTTGAGATTGAGAAAATGATGGCCCTCGTGGGGGGCGAAGGAACTCGCGCCGCAAGCTTATCTGCAAGAGTAGCCAAACTTAATCGTGCTTTAGGCCAAGGTGGAGATAGCAACCTGACAGGGAACACAAGGTGGGCTCGCGAAGACTCGAAATTCTTCGACACTAACTTTAACACTCTTGATAACCTGGTGACCATTAAAGGGTCCAAAGACAAAATTAACTGGCAGGAGTCAATCGACAAAGGATTCAAGCTTGGAGAGGGAGCATTTGGTACAGCCATGCTGGTAAAGGGGGCTTCTCCTTACGTTGTAAAACGAGGAGAAATCTCCGAGGGCGAAGCTGCGGCGATCAAGAAAGCCGGGGAGTTGGGTGTCGGACCTAAATTGCTTTACGGAGAGTTAGCTGGCAATAAGAAACAAGAGCTGGGAGTGTCCATCCTCCAGGGCAGAATTGCCATGGGCCTAGTACCCGGCAAACCCATCGAAGAGTTGGACTTCGGCACAGGCGACGTTCGATCTTATTATAAAATTAACAAAACCGACACTGTGGCGGATGCCTACTTCAAAGCCAGAGCAACTTTGCACAAAGCCGGAATTGCCCATAACGACGCTCACACGGGCAACGTTCTCATCGACGACAAAGGCAAAGCAAGGTTCGTTGACCTTGGCCTTGCTCAAGCCAACCCGAAGGCGGCTTTGGCAGAAGCAATCGGGGTGTTTGCAACTCGCGATCAGCTGCCTCGTCAGGCAGTTTTGGTTAGCGACGGCCATCAACACGGGGACTTTCAAGCTTTGCGTTTTCCCGAGTTTGGGGTCGCACGTTTGGGCACAAAAGACGCCCCAGCGACCCTTACAAAAATGCGCGAGAACAAAACCGACGTATTCAACTGGTTGTACCGTCAAAAGGGTTTCTCCAGGGACGAAGTTGCCGCCATCGTCACCAGCGGTATTCGCCGCCCGCTCTCGCATTACGAGAAAGGAGCCTGGGGTAAACTGTCTAATGACGAAGCTCAGCAACTGGTCAACATGCTCTACGAAGGAATCTCATGACCGACGACGCAAAGTACGAAAGCTTGATGAATGATTACAAGGTCAAGCGCAGAGACCCCGAAAAGTTTCAAGAGGCGAACAAGATTCTGGATGAAGCCCTGGCGCTTAAGAAGAGCGGCAAAGTTAGCCGCAGAGCCATTCTCGCAGCGCAGTATCTCTGAGCCGGGTAAGGTTTAGAGTGCCATCGCACTCTAGTCTGCGCTCCTCAGCAAATGTCTGCAACCAAACTTATTCTCAAGCGTTCCAGCGTCCTTGGCAAGAGACCTGGTAACCAAGTCATTGAGCCCGGTGAAATCGCGTTGAACACAAACGCGGATGAACCGGGTTTGTTTTTCGAGGTCACCGACGGCAACGTTGTCAAAATCGGACCAACAGCCGTATCGCCTTTTGCCCCCGTCAATCTGCCCGAGAAGGGTGAGTCTTGGCTCAGTACCGCCAACGGCACTCTGAACATTGGAACGGTCGAAGAAGCTAAGAAAGTTTGGAGAGCAGTCGCAGCGCCTTATCTTGGTGGAGGAGGTCGCGTAGTTTTTGTTGCGGCTGAGTTCCCGTTGTCTTCGGACTCATTGCTCAACGACGGGCAAGCCTTGCCGTACCAGACCCTGAACCGTGCGGTCATTGAGATTACCAAGCTCAGGATCAGTGACATCCTGGCTGGTAACAGCCCTTCGAGCGAAAATAATCGCTATGTAATCTACTGCGCCCCTTCAAGAACCACAGTGGTGAACTCTTTGGGCACAAGCGTGGAGAACTTCGCCGTCAATTTTTCCAACCCTGCTCAACCTGTTCAGTTTGCTGACTTGGCGCAGTTTAACACCGAAACTGGTGGCGTAGTTGTCCCCGGGGGTATTTCCATTCTCGGCATGGACTTGAAGAAGTCCGAACTGAAGCCAACCTATATCCCTAGTTACAAGAACCCTGCCTTCCCGGAATCTTTGGCTGGAGAGAACCAACCTTTGTCTGCGATGATCAAGGTGGCTGGCAACTCTTACTGCAAAGAGTTTTCTGTCACAGACAAAGTAGACCTTCGATATATCACGGGAGCAAAAGCCCAAAGCGACAGCGAAACGGCTCCGGCAGTGTTTGAGTCGGATCGCCCTCACTGCCTAAACTACAACGACGCTGTAACCGTTAACTACCCTTCCAACGTAGACCAATCCACGGGCAACCTTTCTGCCGGAACCTACTACGTGGAACCTCTAGACAGCTTCCACTTCTTGTTGGCTCCCGGCTCACTAACAGGGTTGAATGCACCTGCCTACATCACACTCTCTCAACTTCCTGACTTCAGCGGCACCAACCCTGTGAAGCTAATTGTTTCCAACCGGTTGAAGTCTGCTCACCGTTTGGACGTGGCTCAGTTCGCCTCTTTGAGCGAGTTGAGCGATTACTACACCAAAATTCAGAAAGCTTTCTCTGCTTTCTTTGGGGGGAAAGTCACACCCGGTGCAACTCTTGTTAGCAAGGAAGAGTACGTTATTGTGGCACCCACGTCCTCTGGGTACCCGAACAACACCGCTTCGAACTCTACTCGCAATTCCTCTGCGTACTTCTCAAGCGTTAACTTGCGTTCGAACTACGGCATGTGTTTCGGTGACTTTGATGGAACCGATGTAGAAGGTTTGCGTTCAGTGATTGCAAACGAGTGCACGGTGGTGTCGCTGCAAGAAGACCCATCCGCTTACGAAATCTTTACAACCGTAAACGGCGAAGAAAAGTGGTGGCCGCTAACACAAGCCACTTATTACACCACCCCTCTTGAAAATAGGCCCGCCTCGATCGTTGACACACCGGTAGAAGCTCAGCTGCAGAAACTCAATGAGACGCCGGTTTCCAACATTCGCTATTACTATGAAACCCTGAAAACAGAGGACGGCAAGAGTACCGGGCTCACTGATATCGACAATGACTTCCGGCACTACGGTTTTCGTATTCGCAATGGCGCTTACGGTCAACTTCAATCCACTTACACTATTGGAACGGCGGTTGGCTCATGGGCCTTCAACGGTGGCCTTATTCACCTGACCAACTCCACATCTAATTTTGGTTCAATCGCATTCAAGTCCGAAGGATTTGCAGGCATTAACACAATCGGCGGCGCCAACGCAAACAGCAAAGGTTACCTGTTCGAAGGTATTCAGCTGCCTTTGGCTCTTTCTTTGTCTCAAGCAGAGAATGACGAGAACAAAACGATTTTGTCTCTTGGCGCTCGTGTGATCTCAGTGGAGGCAGACAAAAACGACCCAGGTATTCACCTAATTCAGCTCAGTGCAGACTTTTCTCCCAACTTCATACTACCTTTTTCTTTAAAGCCCGGCAGCGCAATCTGGGTTGATTCGGGTGAGTGCACCTACCGCGCATTTTTCGCAGTTGACGGCGGTCCAACCGTTATCACCGGACAAACCGATCCCACAAAGTTCGCCGTGTTGCGAGTCCGTTCCTCCGACAGCACCATTCCCTTGGATCCCGCTCTTGTCCCTACTTTAGGTATCCCTTACATTCGCCGGTTCAGAGACCCTCGCAGAGATGCAGATCGCTCCTACAGCTTTGTCATCAGCAACACAAACACTGGCAATGCGGTTTCCCCACAGCCGGGTTCTGTTCTACGACTCAACCAGACCAGCCAAACCCAAGGAACTAACACTTTGCGCCCAAACGTGCAAATGGACCCCGGCGAACTAGGGGGTTGGGGACGTGTGTTCACAGTTGACGAAGTGGTCCCAGCTGCGCTAGGGAACTCACCTCAATTCAACTACGTTGTGGGCGACATAACCCAGGATATTTCCTACCACGTCACTTTAACCGTGTCTGATTACTCGCGCCCTTGGACTCAAAACCTGCTCAACGCGGCGGGAACTTACGTCACGTACAACAACCAAAACTGGTACGCAGCGGAAAACGACATGTGGCAAGATGTGTACTACGACACTAGCTTCGGTAACGGAGTGGGCCCAATGAAAGTAGCCCCAAGCAAATCGTATTCGCCTTTCGTAGTCACAAGTTCACTCGAAAAACAGGAGCCTGTGGCCAACACCTACCAGGGAGTTTACGCCCCAGACCCCGACGTTGGTCAATACCCTCTTGGTACTTACTTCAGGGGTTCCACAGTTCCTTACACCGCCTACGCAAACCAAAATCCTTACGATGATGACGACGGCTCTCTGAGCACCGGTGTTTGTCTCAAAGACGTGCCTAACGGCGCCGTTACCCAGATTGTGACCGACATTAATCAGGTCACTCCCGGAGTTTATTTGCAGCAGCAAATTTTTCCAACCGAGACAAACAGGTATCAACCGGCAATCATTCGCTTCAGTGTCTTGAGTGCTAGCGCTATCCCCAACCCAAAACAAACCCCTGTTATTGTGGCTTTGAGTGGCCCGGGAGTACAGGACGCTGAGTACCTCCGTGTCATTAATCTAAACGGGTCTGTTGTTGACGCGATTCGCTTGAATCCTTACAACAGTTTATACACTGCCCCTCCCGGTTGGAATTACAATGATCCCGAGGCGAGCCAAGCTCCTATTTGGCCTTTGGGTACAAACCTCACAGTGTGCCAGACCAACTTTACACCTGAGCCCAAAGCTTACGACCCTGATTGGTCCAACACCAAGAGAGCCGTTTATCGTTTCTTCGAGGTGATGGGATACCCGAACCACTCCCTTGAAGACAGCCTGAAGCCTAAGTACTGGGGAGAAAGATTTCTCTCGGTTGAGCAAATTAACCTTGCCCCTCAAGAGTCAGGGTACGCCGCGACAACAGGTAAATGGCCGCTAGAGTTTAACCAACCGTCAACAATCTGGAGCAACACTCACACATGGGCGTTCACTGGCCAATTCAGTTACTCTCGCGGTCTACCTTACTTTCAACCTAGTGACATCCCACGCAAGTTGGGGGCTGACTTCCAAGCCACTACGCTCTGGAGCGGCAGAGTTGTGATTACCGGTGTGAACGATAAAGGCGAAATTGTCTTGTTTGGGCCACAGAGAGAAGCTCTCACCGCTCAGTACTTTGAGCCTATTACCCCCACCATCAATCTCACAAACCAGCAAATTTACGAAACACAGCCTTTCGTGGAGTTCCCTAGTCAAGTTGTCGTTTATTCCGCCGACAACATCTCCCCTTTGTTTAACGGTCTTCAAACTCAGTTCTCTCTTCTTCGGGGCGGTCTCGACATCCCCGGCAACCAGCTCAGCGACAACTCTGTCATGGTTATTTTGGGTGGTGCGAAGCAAATTCCGGGGGTTAATTACCACATCGATGCAAACCAAATCACGTTTGCCACTGCACCAGCCGAGGGCCTCACTTGCAACATTCGCGTCATCACGAGCGAGGACAACGAAAAGACACTGATCGTTGCGCCATTAACTTTGGCTCCAGGTCAAGGTTTCGATGGAACTCAGTTTCAGTTCAACTTGGTGTCCGCTGACCTTGCAGTTGACCTCAAGTACCTGGACATTAACAGCAATAACACGTTCGTGTTCATCGGAGGTGTTGACCAGATCCCCACCTTCGCAGGTGCATCCAATGCGTATTCGATAAACAAAATTGACGCCCAAACAGCGCAAATTACGTTCACCGAGGCTCCAAAAGCGGGGTTGTCTTATGACATTCGCGCCGTTTGCTCGGCAGATTACTGGTCCAGTCGCTCTATTTACCCTGTGGAGGTTTATTGCCTTAACGATGTTTCGGGTGGTTTCGACGGGGCAAATCGAGACTTTAACTTGACTTATGGTTCGGAGTTCTTGCCCGTTAACCCGGCAACAATCACCGACCAAAACCTGTTTGTTGAGCTTGGCGGCTCATTACAACTACCCGGTATCGACTACGTGGTGATCGGCTCTTCGATCAACTTTACCGCAGCGCCACCTGCTGGCCTGACTTGCAACATTCGAGTAGTTACAAATGCTGAGTTCCTGACTTGCCCTCAATCAAACATCTACGCAGGTTCGTTCCTGAATTGGGGTCCCAGCATTGTAATCAAAATTGCAACTGAATTGGGCCTAAACTGAGCGGGTAAAAACGTAAAAAGCCCCGTGTCTAACGGGGCGTATCGACATCTAGTCAATGGCTAACCCAATTTTTCAACTTTTGAGGTCAGTTGTCCTGAATAAAAGACCTGACCCCAACCAACTTCTTCCTGGCCAACCTGCTGTAAACACCAACTCTCAGCAACCAGGCTTGTTTTTTGCTGACGACACCGGCGCTGGTTTATTCAAAGTCGGACCTTGTCATGTGGGTTCAACTGCACCGAACACTGGCGCCACCGGCCCATCTGCAGGAAATTGTAAAGGGGAGCTCTGGTTGGACAATTCAAACCCTGTGTCTTTAAAACTTAAAGTGTGGACAGGCAGCGACTGGGTTGGCACCACAGTCTCGTAAGGGTAAAACTAGCTATTAGATTCTGCGCGTAGGTAAGCATGGCTCTGACCAGAGTACAATTGCTGATGGGAGACAGCGGCCAGGGCAATGTTGTCAATGGTCTTGTCCAAGGCGTAAAGAAAGGCACCGGCGTAACCATTGCCACCGACGGTACCATTTCTTTTGATTCGGTTACGGCTACCGGTGTTATTAAAACCAATAATCTTTCGGCTTACAACGCTTACGTTTGGCCCTCCACTTCCCCCACTACATCGTCTGGCGGGTACTTGAAAGTAGTTAACGGCACCCTGTCTTGGGTTCAAGCCGGAACGGGCGATTTGGGTACAGTTTCCAGTGTAGGGTTGAGCGGTGGTGGAACGGGCCTGACTTTTGGCGGAATAAACCCTATCACCTCGACCGGAGTAATCGTTGCTGATGGTGTTCTTAACGTGTCTCACGGGGGAACAGGGGCTGTAACTCCGGCAGTGGCCAGGCAGAATTTGGGTGCTGGTACCGTCAACTCAGTCACGGCAGGAGCGGGCCTGGCAGGAGGGACAATCACTAATTCTGGCACCATCTCCCTGACGCCTACCGGAGTTAATCCGGGAGCTTACAGTAATACGAACTTGACTGTAGATGAATACGGTCGCGTGTTGCTAGCCGCAACTGGTACCGGTGGCGGCGGTGGTGGCAACGGTGTATCTTTCTTCCAAATTGATGACATCGCTCCACTCTTCGACGACCTTACTGTTACTTTTACCTTAGAGTCAGCTGGCAGCCCTCTGCCAACCTATGTCGATGACGTTAGCATACTGATTGAGCTTAACTCTACTCTTCTGCCTTACACAGAGTATAGTTTTAATTCAGCGACCAGCGAAATTACTTTCAATTCCCCTCCTGCAACAGGTCAAACATTCAACGGCAGATACGCTGGCCCAGGTCCAGATTTGGCCACCAGCTACGTTCAAAAAACTAGCAACACCGGTGCTGCCAAACTTCCCTACGGGACAGACATTGAGCGCCCCGGCTCTCCTGTCAGTGGTATGACACGGGTGAACACAACTTACAATAAACCTTCTCTTGAGTACTGGAACGGAAGTCTCTGGGATAGAGTTGCTTCTGGTTGGGTTTTCTCGGACACTTCCGTTGACAAGACGGTGATTCCTGGTGAGTTTTGCACAGTATCTACCGTGGGAGATGTAGTTCTGACGCTACCCGCATCCCCTAAAATCGGCGACCAAGTGGCGGTTTATGTTCTCGCAGCCAACGCGGTCGTGCTGAACAGGAATAGCCAATTTATCATGGGCTTGCCTGAAAACATGACTGTAGACATTATCTCGGTGCCCACGATTTTGACTTACTTGAGTGTCTCCCAGGGCTGGATCATTGAGTCCGCAAGCTGAGCATAAAACAGAGGCGCTTTCATGACTGTTTATTCTTTCCCACCTAGCCCGATCAACGGCCAACTTTTCCCTACAAACCCGGCGCAAGGGCAAAACCAGTATCAATGGGATGCGGCCACCAATACGTGGAGGTTGCTCGGGACAGCTACAGGAGTATCTGCGGGGACTTACGGAAACGCGGTCGAAATCCCAACTTTCCAGGTCAATGCCGCCGGTAGCCTGGTGTCAGCGGGGAACGTCACCCCACTTCTTGTAAAGTTAAACAACGTTCTTGGGTACAACGACTACGTTTGGCCCACTGCACCGGGAGCAGAAGGTCAGGTCCTCGGTATTGACGCGCTAGCTAATTTGCAGTGGATTGATCCAACAGGCCCTAAACCCCTTAACCCTAATCCCATCTACGTGGAAACTTGGGGCAACGACTCAAACACCGGAGCGAACCCTCTGGACCCGAAGGCAACTATTCAAGGGGCTTTGGATATTGCCCAACCCGGTGACGAAATTAGGGTGGGGCCGGGAGACTACTACGTTCAAAACCCTTTGAATTTACCAGAAGAGGTGTCAGTCGTCGGGGCAGATTTGCGTAGTTGTACAATTCACCTTTTGAACGATGATGACTTGTTCTGGGTGAGAAACGGTTGTTACGTTCAAAACTTTTCTTTCAGGGGCAGTGTAAACCTTAAAGGCATTGTCGCCTTCCCTCCCTCAGGGGCTGGAAATATCACCCGTAGCCCTTACGTCCAAAACTGCACCAATTTTGTAAGCGGCAGCATCGGCCTAGATGTGAACGGGGATAAAGCCGGTGGCCTCAAGAGCATGGTTCTTGATAGCTTTACCCAGTTTAATCCGGGTGGCGTCGGTGTCCGTGTCACTAACAAAGGCTACTCTCAGATCGTAAGCATGTTCACGATTTGTTCTGGGGCGTCGGTTATTGTCGCAGACGGTTCAACCGCGAGCGTCACTAACAGTGACAGTAGCTTCGGTGACTACGGGATTGTGTCTTTAGGTGTCAGCGATTTGGAGCAATCTGCTAGTTTCGTGAGTGCCGACGCCACTCGAAGTTTGCTCAACGTTAGCGCCATCACCCCCGCGACTCGCCCTTATGTGGGCCAAGTTGCATACGTCGGGGAGTTGTACTACACAGTAAGCTCCTACGGTATCTTAAATGGTGGCGAAGGTTATACCTCGGTCCCGGATGTCACCGTTCAAATAGGAACCGGCCCTAACGCTATTGCTGCCCAAGCTTTGGCAGTCGTGGAGAACGGCTCCGTTGTCCGTTTGGAACCTGTGTCTGGAGGTCAAAACTATAGAGGTACTGATCCAATCTCAGTAACTTTTTCCGGTGGTGCCCCAACTACTCCTGCGTCCGCTGTCGCTTTTACAGAGCCCACTTATTACACAGTTTCCAGCGCAACAGACCCAAATGGCACCGGAAACTGCCTTGTTCAGTTTGTCGAAAACCTGTCTTACGACCCCAACCCAGGAGACACGGTAAACTTCTACCGAGTAAGTAATGTTATCGTTAACTCTCATGCCATGGAATACGTGGGAACAGGGACGAACATTCTGACTGCTTGGCCCTCTGCTGGCGGAGTTCCGATTCAAGAGAACGAAGTTGTCACATCCGGTGGTGGTAAAGTTGCCATCACAAGTACAGATCAGCTTGGTAATTTCCGAGTGGGTCAAGGTTTCGTGATCGATCAAACCACGGGCCAAATCTCTGGTAACGACTTCACCAAGTCCTTGCTGGCCACAATCGTCCCTTACATCTTAGCTTTGTCGTAAAATGGCGCTCCCGTTAACAGTCTTCAAGGCGCTGCCTTTGCAAGTGTCTTTGACGCCCGAGGTGATTTATGAATCTCCGGTTGGATACAATACAATCTTCCTTCAAGCGCAAATTCTTAACCAAGACAACCAGGAACGCACCGTCAGCTTGAACTTCCTGCGCGGCGGAATCTCTGTTCAACTGTTCTACAACTACCCTATTCCCGCCGGAGAGGTTCTGTATATCACTGGCTCTGGGGGCAAAATGACTTTGGAACCAGGGGATGCGTGGGAATTGTCCGGCTCCTCAACCTTGCTAAGTTTCTACGGTTCCTTGCTGCAAACACTGAAGTAAAGAGTAATGCCTGCTGAATTTTTTGGTGACAAGGTAGCCCCAAACACCCCACCATTTGCAAGCCCAAACCGCTACGAGATTTTGGGTTTGGAGGATGCCGAGCCCAATCTTGGTGTCCCTGCGGACAATGACTACGTGCTCACAAGTGATACGGTGGGTAACCGTGAGTGGAAAGACCTTGCGGACGTTATTCCCGGTGTTCAAGGGGCGACTGGAGCCACAGGACCTGAAGGTGCAACCGGTCCACAAGGTCCAGCCGGCAGCGGTGGAGATCCAGGCAGCCAAGGTTCTACGGGTCCGAGTGGTGCAACTGGTGCAGATGGTGCAACCGGTCCAACCGGTCCAACCGGCCCTCTTGGTGCCACCGGTGCCACAGGAGTTCGCGGATTTACTGGCCCAACTGGTTCAACAGGTGCGCGTGGTGCCACTGGCCCAACTGGTGTAATCGGCCCATCCGGGGCAACCGGAATCCAGGGGCAAATCGGTATTACGGGTGCCTCTGGACCTTCCGGGGCAACAGGACCCACAGGCCCCCAAGGTAACCCTGGAACATCGGTTACAATTATTGGGACTGTTCCAAGCGTTACAACTTCGGCACCCCATTCTTCTCTTACAGCGAACGACTCCGCCTTTACTTGGTACCCTGCCTCAACTGGCGACGGAGTTTTAGCTAATGACACAGGCAATCTATGGGTTTATGACGGTAGTTACTGGAATGATGTTGGCCTGGTAAGAGGTCCCACTGGCCCCACAGGTGCCACGGGTGTTGGTGTTACCGGTCCAACAGGGGTCACAGGAGCAACGGGAGCAACTGGCCCTGCGGGTTCAACCGGTCCCACTGGTATTTTGGGTCCCACTGGAGCAACCGGGGCGACAGGTGCGGGCACTACTGGCCCTACTGGCCCAACAGGTTCCACTGGTCCTTTGAACGGAATCCCGTACATTTTCAGTTCCAGTAACACAGACAGCGATCCAGGGGTGGGCGTTCTAAGATATAACCAACCCACGTTCGGCTCCATCACCTTTATCTACATTGATTCTTACGACAATCTGGGCAATCTGGAGTCTAATTGGATCAATTCTCTGGGCGACTCTGGAACGACCAGTCGTGGATACCTGACCATTCAAAGCTCGGACTTCGGTTCAACCACGGTCAACAGTTTTAAAGTGTCCGGTGCGATTGTAGCGGCAACCGGTTACTATAAAATTCCTGTGACTCCTGTGTCCGGAGCTATTCCGGTTGACGGCACAAACATTGTATTGTCTTTCTCTCCCACGGGCGATATTGGCCCTTCCGGCCCCACTGGCCCTTCCGGCCCTCTTGGACCCACCGGCCCAACAGGAGCAACCGGTGCAGGTTCAACTGGTGCTACAGGTATTGCCGGCCCAACTGGTGCCTCCGGCCCTCCTGGTGCAAGTGGTCCTTCGGGGCCAATTGGACCAACAGGTGCAACCGGCCCGGGAGAGGTTTGGAACTTTACAACAACGACAACAAGTAAGTCTTTGGCTGTGAGTGAGTTTTGCACCATCCAAGGCTCAGGGGGGTCGATTTTGCTCGCAGCGCCTTCTTCCCCAGTGCAAGGAAATCGGATCGCGCTTTACTCAAGCAACCCGACAGCTACAATTGTGTTGCTTCGCAACGGTTCCAACATCATGGGTCTTGCCGAAGATTTGACCCTGGATTACAATAACAGGTCCGTGTTTTTGATTTACTTGAACTCCACGGTCGGCTGGAACGTATACAACTTGTTCTGATTTGAATGACAACTCTCCACCTGGTGGGAATCTTTCACACCGTACACAACTCTGACTACAGTCATTGCGCGTTCACAGGCAAAGCCCTACGCTTTGCCAAAATGATGAAACCATTTGGCTACACTGTGCTAGAATACAGTAATGAAGGGAGCCAAAGCGAAGCAGACGAGCACATTGTTATTCTGGATAAGCTTGAGTTTGATTTGCTGTTTGGCGGGCGCGGGGACAAAGACTTTCACGGAGACGACGCCACAATTGGCAGTGCCGGTCACTCTAAGTTTGAGAGCCGTTTAGTCTCAGAGATGCGAAAAAGGGTGAAACCTAGAGACATTATTTGTCACCCTTTCGGCCACGCCCATAGCGTATTACTCAAAGAGTTTCCTGAGTGCATTCACGTTGAAACAGGGATTGGCTACCCCACCCTGATGGAAGGTTCTAAGCGAATTTTCGAGTCGTATGCTTGGATGCATTACCACCAAGGCAAAGAGGACAGAAACGGCACTAACTACGAGTGGGTCGTGCCTAACTACTTCGATCTGGATGAGTGGGAGTACTGCGATGAGCCCGAAGATTACTTCGCATTCATGGGCAGAATTTGCTCGATCAAAGGTTTGGACACGATCCTTGAGATTGCCCGGCACAGAGACATCAAGATTAAGATTGCAGGACAAGGTGATCCCACACCTTGGTCGCACCCTAACATCGAATACGTTGGGCCGCTGAAGGGCAAAGAGCGCAGCGACTTCATTCGCAAAGCGCGTGCAAGTTTCATGCCAACTGTGTTCACGGAGCCGTTCGGTGGCTCAGGCGTCGAAGGCATGTTGTGCGGGACCCCCTTGATCGCTGTGGACTATGGCGCTTTTACAGAAACCGTAATTCATGGTACGACCGGATACCGGTGCCACACTCTTCAAGATTGGCTCGATGCGGTTGACAATATAGACCTGATTGACCGTTGGACGACATCCCAAGTCGCACGTAACAGGTACAGCCTGGAGGCTTGTGGTGAAAGGTACGATAAAGTTTTTCAAGACTTGTCCAACCTTTACAAGAAAGGCTGGTATCAACTCCGCGGCGATAAGCAAGAACCGGATGTGATCGACTACGATCAAATAGACTCCGAAGAAAAAGCGCCATCTGAGACAATCGCTCAATGGGTTGCAGACATAGTTCAACCGAAAAAAGTGTTGGACATTGGTTGCGGACCGGGAACCTACGTTGACTCTTTGAGAAGCCTTGGCGTAGAGGCTTGGGGGTACGACATCGACGATCGAGTTGGGGGCAAGCCTTTCCTGTTCCAGCAAAATTTGTTCAGCATTGATGATACTGCCGACCTTGTAATGTGCTTTGAGGTTGCTGAACACATTAAGAGCGACTTCAACTACGAAATTGTAGAGTCGATTGCAGGCATGGTTGATGCACAAGGCACGTTGATCTGGACAGCCGCACAACCGGGTCAAGGAGGCGTGGGCCACATCAACTGTCAGCCCAAAGAGTTCTGGCTGAAGGAGTTCAAGGAAGCAGGACTAGTTCACGACCCGATTCTAGAGCGCAGTCTGAAGAGCTACATTCAAAATAAACCCCACATGGGCTGGTTCATGAACAACGTGCTCGTTTTTCGCGCAATGTATTAAAAGTCCAGAGCCAAGTCTTCGGAGTCTTTAGCTGAAAAAGACCCATACAATTCAGAGGGAGTGGCATAACCGTCGCTCCCTTTTGACCTATTGGCGCTGGCGCATACGAGTGCGAATTTGGCTTTGAGACTGTGGTATTCTTGCCACTCTTTCCAGGTTGGTTCGTCCTTGAATCGTTTCGCAGTGGGCGGGCCAACCAGCACAAAATCAGTGTATGTCATGCCTTTCATGAGCACGAAAGAGTCAGCAATCTCTGCGAAACTCACGCCAACATGGTCCACGTCAGTTTTCATGCCTCGTCTCAGATTTTTTCCAGACAAGTAACAGATTGCAGGCAAAGTGAAACCGTCACGAAACTGCTTGAGTTGATCTTTGACGCCATTACGCATCGCAGCCTTGACTGCGTTGTAGTGTTTTTCCTCTGGAGTTGCCGTTGTGGCAATCTTTTTCGCGGGGTACAAAGCGTCAACGAGTTTGCTCTTAGAAACGGGTTGACGAGAAGAACCTCGCTCCAGCGAAATCATTTTGACTTTGCGTCCACCGGCAATCTCAACGTTGCGAAGGTGAACAGATACTTCAGAGTCGTTCGCCAGTTTCTGCCACGTCTCGGTTAGTCGACAAGACCGCAGAATAAACTCGCGTGGCTCTCCGATTAACCGGCTGTTAGCGCGAAAATTGTTCAGAATCCGTGTAAGTTTTGCAGTGTACTCTGACTTGTTCAGGGAGAAAGTTTGTTGCCCAATGGTTGGTGTGGCGGCCATGGTTTGCGCTTGAACAATAAACTTTACCCACATCGGCCACGGGCTAAAATGGTCCCAGTTGCGACCCTTTGCCATGTGACCTCAGTCATTCGTCACCGTGAAGATTTAAGGTTTTTGGTGGACACTTTGGTTCAATGCTCAGGTCGCGTAAAAGAGTTTCGCCTTCACGAGTCCCGGCGCGATTTAGACTCGATTTTGCTCGTGAACGTGATTGCCACCCCGGTCCCCCTTGGGGAGTCAATCTCTTTGAGCCACCTTTGGGTTCTGCGTCGTCAATTTAAAAAGATCGGCAGAATCCCTGAGCATAACGAACGGGTGCGATTTCTGGGCAAAGTGTACTCTTACCGCCGACTTGGGGGCAAATCCATAGACCGAGGACTTTACGGCACAGAAGATTTCGGGGTGTTACCGATTCAGTATGAAAATCTCCATTGACCAAAGGTTCACAGACAAGGGTGAGCCTTACTACCAGTTTGAAATGTTCGATGGTCCAGACGGCATCGAGCACATCCGGGGATACGCAACGTCGCTCGAAACTACTTTCGTAAAGTTAATTGAGTGGCGAGAAAGAATCTCCGCTGAGTATTACGCAGAAGAAACCTCAATCAACGATGAAACCAACTGACAACGAGCTCCAAGAAACTAAAGCTGCTGCTTCCGCTTGGGCTCAAGAACGCCTTGCTGACCCGAACACGGTTGTCGTAGACGTTGAGACTACCGGGCTTCTATCTCAAGACCCTACTACCGAGGTCGTTCAACTTTCGGTGACAAACTTTAAAGGGCGACCACTGTTCTCAATGCTGCTGAAGCCGGACAGGCCGATGGGGCAAACAGTCATCGGGATTCACGGCATCACCAACGAGGAAGTCGAAAGTCAGCCAACATTCCCTCAAGTAGCCAAGCTCCTTTCGTTTGTACTCGAAGGAAAACACCTGGTCGCATACAACGCTGACTTTGATGTGAAATTGATCTGGCACCTGTACAAAAAGTACGAGTGCAAAATGCCGAAACTTTCCGGTTCTTCCTGTTGTATGGACAGATACTCCGAGTGGTGCGGAGAATGGAGCGACAAGAAAGGCGGCTTCAAATGGCAGAAGCTCCCTAACCTTACTGGCGGAATGGCCCACGACGCTTTCGTTGATTGCGTCAACACCCTTCAAGTGATGAAGATGATGGCCGGAGAGTTCGACCCTCAGAAAGTCGAAGCCGACGACCTTGACCTGGAGTTTTGAGGTTACTGACCTTCAACCGAAGCTAAACTAAAATCGAGTTCACTCAAACAATGGCAAAACAAAGAGGGCAGTACACAGTCAAGTTCATTCCTCCGGTTGAAGACTGGGATCTCACTCCGTTCCCAGCGGTGGAAATGGCAATGAGCGACGAAGCTGACATGGCCGAATTGTTGACGATGTTTCAACGTTTCCTTCATGCTACAGGATTTCCGGTTGATTTCGACGACGTGCTAGTGCTGAAGCGCAAAGAGGTGAAAGTTGGAGAATAATAATCCCTGGTCCATCGAAGGTTCGAGCAAGGCTCGCCTCGTGACTCACACCCCGGACCCTGAGCAAGCGATGGGGTACATCGCCCGAGTGACAAGCAAAGATCAAACCAATCCAAACGTTGAGCGGCTGCTGAAATATTGCGCTAAACACGGGCATTTCAGCGTCTTCGAGCAAGCCTCTATGACGCTAGAAGTTGTCACCCCGCTGGCCATTGGAGTTCAACTGCTACGGCACCGCAGCTTCACTTTCCAGCAATTCAGCGGTCGGTACGAAGATCAACAGGAGATGAAGTCTCACACTGAGGATCTTTCTGCGTTCATGGATATGTTTTACATTCCTGAGCAGGCGAGGTTGGTAGACACTCGCAACCGTCAAAACAGCATCCTGGCAAACGACCCGGAAGCTGACGACAAGATGGCCAACACAATGATGGCAGCCTACAGGGTTTGCGCTCTTGCTTACAACGAGCTGCTGAATCAAGGCGTTGCGAAAGAAATTGCCCGCTTTGTCCTTCCGCAAGGTGTGTACAGCCGAATTTACGTTACCGGCACTTGTCGATCTTGGATCCACTACATTCGCACTCGCGATGAAGAAGGTGTCTCTCAGCACGAACATTGCGAACTTGCGCGTTGCGCAAAGACGGTGTTCTCCAACGTTTTCCCCACGGTTTACCGTTCTATTGAGTGGAGTAACACCGAAACTGACGAAGTGACCCAGCTTCGCACTCAGCTCACCGAGGCGCTCGCAGAGATTGCCCTCCTCAAGTCAATGATTTCCAACCGTATTTAAGGAGCAATGAACAACCAAACTTTCAACATTCACTGGCGTCTAATCGAAGATTTTCCAGCTAACCCTGGAGAATACCTGGTCTGCTACGAACTGCGCGATGGCAGCTACGGCGCCTTGGATTGGCTGTTTTACTCCCCGAAAAAAGGTTGGGATGACGGCGGCACAGGAGAGTTCCCTGTTTTCTGGACTGACATTCCTCTGCCCCGATAAGACAACATTGGTGTACTTGCTCCCCGGCGCAGGTACACTAACTTCATAAGCGCCCTAAAAAATGACTGACAGACCTAAACTTGAATCCATCTTCAAGCTAGACAACAACCCAGCACCGATCGTAGTCGTGGACTTTCACGTGTACTTATGGGACGTGCTTCGTTGGTACGAAGACAAGATCCAAGGGCGCTTCAAACCTGAAGTGGAAGATAAACTCATCAAGGGTGCTTGGGCGTTGAAGGTGAATCGTGGCCCGGACATGTTGCCCCGACACAGCTATCGCATCGTGGTTGTTGCTGACTCCCGTTTCAGGGACACTGGCAATTACTGGCGCGACCGCTACATGAAAAGGTCAGCCGAAGTTCAGACAGCCTGGATTCAATACGCTGAAAAGGAAGGCAAAGAACTTCATGACATTAACACAGATTATAAAGGCACCCGAGGTGAAAAGACCGAAAACTTTTGGCGTGTGTTTAACATTGGGTGGGACTACTGCAGAGAAATTTTCCCGCTTTTCAGCTGCGAAGGTTACGAGGCGGATGACATTGCCGGTGCCATTTATCGCCTCAGCCGAGACAGCGATGCGGAAAGCATCGTGCGCAAACGCCAGATTTTGCTCTCAACTTTGGACCGCGATTGGTCTCAGTTGGTAGACGAAGACCACAAAGTCTACTTCGCAAACACACGGGTGCCTTTCCCTAAGGAGAAAATTCAAGAACGGTTGGTTGGCAACCAAGGCGTGATTGAGCACACGATGCATCGAATGGGCTTTGAGTTGGATCACCCTCGCAATCTCTCCTATTGGAAAGTTGAGCACGGGGATCTCGGTGACAATTTGCCCCCCGGCACCCCTCGCTGCTTGTTCGATCTGTGCGAGATTCACACTGAGTACAACATCGAAGAAGCCGCGTCTTGGTACCCTGAGCTGGAGGAAAATCTTAACGAGCCAAAGGCAAACGATCGCCCAGACCATTTCGAGAAGGCGCTGAGAGCGTTCGCCAAGTGCGGAATCGAAGCCCCTGTCAAACTCTAAATCACGGGTAAAAGTAACCCAACTACCGTCATGACTTCATGTCCTCCGATGCGGCATACGCAGCAAAATTTCTTCCTGCAGCTCGCACGCTTTGGAACGCTGCTCAGGGAGATTGCTCGCGCATTTCAGATTTTTACGCTGAGTGTCTTCAGCATCGCTATTCTGATGGGTTCGTGTCTTTGGTTCCTGCGATCGTTGCATTTGACAACACGGATGCGCTAGAAGATTGGCAGTTTGACGAAGCGGTTGAGTTGCTTTCTCGGGTCAACCCTGAGCATTGGCCTGACCTGAATGACATTGACCGCTTAGACGTGGAGTCTTTCTTGAGTGAGCAAGACGGCTCAGTAACAGAGTTTGTTGAGGATAACTTAGGCTCTTCTGACGCAGTTCAGAACATCCTTCAGCAAGTAATTGAGAGCGTGTTTGGTGACAAAATAACTGAGATCCGTAGCGCAAAAGGACACTACCCTACACCTGATAACAATTTCCTTCAGCTTGAAGACGGAACTTTTGCAGGCACCTTTAAGTACGGTAAATACAAGTTTGACTTTGAAGTTGCCCCAACAGAAGCGGGTTGGCTTTGCACGTACCGTCTCAGTGCGAACTCGCTAAGTGAAGTCCCTCGCAGCGAAGAAAAGGAAAGAAAAGAGAAAGACGGCAAGAACTATCAAAACAGAAAAGTGCGTTTCAGAGGATGGTGACTCATGGCTGAATTTCTTGGGGGTGCACTCCCTATTCTTAGCGTTGGCGCAGGGGTTCTGTCAAACAGTTTCAAAGGTAGTTTCACTGACCAAGTAATTAACACGGGTATCGGTGTCGCCTTGAGCCCGGTGATTGGTGCGAACTTGGCTCGCTCTTTAGGCTTGAGTACAGCACCCGGCACCAATCCCTTCGCAGGTTTGGCCTCTCAAGGCTTGGGCTTGGGGCAGCAAACAATCAACCAGTTTGTTGGAGACGCTGTTCTTAAAAGCGGGATTACTGGACCTTTTGCCAACTTGCTCACTAACTTTGCGCAGTTAGGTGTTCAAAACTCGGGCAGGTCAATCGCGGGTTTCTTGTCTCCTGCCTTTGCAGGAGGGGGCGCAGACAGAGCTTTCCCCGGTGCAGGAATTGAACCAGACGCCAATTACCAAGGCTCGGTTTTTTCACTTGGCAGTGGTTCGGACGTTGTCTTTTCGATCACGCCCGCCACTACAACCGCTCAGTTTGACGGTTTGGCGCAGATTGCGGGGACTAACGTTCCCGCCAAAGTCAGCCCTTATCAGCTCTCGATTCTTCAGACTGCGGGCGTTAAGGACTTTAAGCCACAATCGTTCTGGTCAACCTCTGCTGCAAATTCCAATGTTGCGACGGCTGACTTCTTCAAGCAAGTGGCAGCAAACCCGAACTTTAAGCTAGCAGGTAACAAAAATCTCACCAACACCTACTCCTTTTCCCCGTTAGCTCAAGGGGGTTGGAAATTTATCACCGCCCCTCAAGACATCAATTGGGACGTGTCTGCGCAAATCTCTCGCGTAGAGATTTTTGGTACTAACACGCCTCCTTTAATTTCAGGCACCAAAAGTATGCGTAACCTGACAATGTCCAGCTCCTTGGTAGAAGGCTTCTCCCGAGGCAAAGAAGTTGAGGATAAAATTATTCAGCTTGAGAGGTTGATTGACTTCAACCTCAGCGAGAAAGGGTTTGTGAATGTGCCTGTATATCACGTGATGGCAAACAACAAAAAGTACGGTGATGCGGAAGGCGGGTACTTTGTTATCAAAGACATCAAGGTGAAAGAAGCCATGAGGGATCTTTCCGGTCGAACAACACGCGCTGTTGTGGACATTTCGTTTGCCCAAGTGCCGGAGTACCAAGTGGACACCGGAGTTGACCAAGCATCGAAACCCCAAACCGGCGCTAAATCCGCATTGGCACAAGTTGGCCAAAGTTTCGCCGCAAAGGCTGCCCAAGGTGCGGCAACTCCGGCACGCAGATCTGGTGCTAATGCTGGCGGCCCTGCACCCCGGCCCGGCGCTGGCGGATCGGACGCGAACGCTACCGGGGCGGAAAGAACACAGGTGGTGACTCCAGGTAACCTTCAGCTTATTCGGATCAACTAGTAAGGAAACGGGTAAAGTTGGTTAATGGGCGTGCTGATTGATGGCCGAAGATAGAACTTTTACGCTTGTAGGTAATTTCACTGATAACATTACCCCCAAGCTCAATGCGGTCAACTCTTCGCTGACTCGGCTCACAGCGCAGATGGAAAGGTTGCGCTCGGTTACTCAGCCATTGAAAAAAGACTTTAAGGAACTGGGAGACAGCTCCAAGCTTTTCAGTGGTAACTTGAACAAACAGGTTGCAGATCTGCGTCAAGCAAACGCTGCCCTGAGGGATCATGCACGTGAATTAGGTCGCGTAAACAGGGCTTACCGTGCAGGAGCGCGAGGGCAATTACCGGGGTCTATGCAACCTCCTCGTGGTGGTGGTGGTGGTGGTGGAAGTCGTGGTGGTGGTGGCGCTAATTGGGGAGTTGCCGTGGGCGGTAGTGTCCTAGGGAACCAACTTGCGAACATCATGACAGGCGCCATCGTTAGAGGGTTTCAAGCGGGAACCAACTTAATGAGGATCCCGTTCAATTATTTTGTGAACTCGTTTGCCGAAAGAATCAGAGACGAGTCCAGCGATATTCAATCTGCGGGTGGTTTGTACGCGATCAGCCAGCGCAAAAATCTTAACATGTTCGCCGACTTTCGAGCGGCAGTGAAAACCCAACAACAAATTAACTATAGATTGGCTGAATCGGCCCGAGCGTTGCCCGGCTCTACTGCAGCCTACGTTCAACAAGGCAAGAGAATCTCCGACA
>Ga0129333_10000977_pt1 | contig 25223 bp, 9 predicted proteins | sample CPB6_08_DNA_FD_94474 | JGI IMG/M metagenome (GOLD analysis project Ga0129333, IMG submission 94474) | Freshwater to marine salinity gradient microbial communities from Chesapeake Bay, USA - CPBay_Sum_0.6_0.8_DNA | ecosystem: Environmental > Aquatic > Marine > Coastal | place: USA: Chesapeake Bay...
CTACCAAAAGCATCGATAGCAGTTGTATCTGGATTAATAGTTACATAAGTTCCAGTTGATATTGCAACATTTCCTGTTACTGGAAATGGATTATCTGTAGAAACTACCTCGCCATTTTTATTGGCGACCATATTTACTTCAAAAAGAGTCCTCTCTTGATTTAAAAAATCTTGAGTATTTTTATTAAATTGTGCCATTCATCAATCACTCCACGATAATCTTTCTGGCTGATATCTTTGTGTGTTTTTAATCTTTAAAGAAGAACTTGTTACTGGGTAAATGTTATGAACTATTGCCCCCGGATATTCGTCCTGAAGTTGCTCTGCTAGTTCATTTTTGCTCATCATTTTTCCCTCAACTTCCATACGATAAATTCTTCCTTCCCAGACAACATCTGCAAAAAAAGATTCGCCAACAGAGTTTGATTCTGGTTCTGAACTATTGATATAAAGATTTCCGTTGAAATCTCCTGCTATATTTACACTTTCAGAAATAAACTGTTTAAATGATTTCATCTTAGTTACAGTTCCAACGGCGGAGGGCTTTGTTAATTCTTGAATCCGGATCTCTTGCAGTTTTTGCTGATGTGAGTTTATCTTTCATTCCGGACATACGACTACAAAAAGCATCTTGTCTATCTGCTCTTTTTCCGGTTGGATTTTTTTCAGTTACTGCAGTTTGAAGTTTTGATCCGGGATTTTCCCGACGATATGCTTTAACGGCAGCAGGACTTAATCCATCAGTTTTATCTTTTCGATTAACTTTCTGCCAATCTTCCATAAAGTGGGTGAAAGTTTTAAGATTTCTTGATTCTGATAAACCTTTCATTTTCTCTGGTTTAATCAGATCAATAAATTCAATATATGGATTTCCATCTGCATCTTCAATAGATACGTTTTCTTTTTTAACGCAACGATTGTAAGTTTTTCCGAATAATTTTTGGGTTCCTACTTTTTTATGTCCCTTCCAGCACTTCATTTCCTTCATTTCTCCACTATCAACATAATCTGCTGCAGAATCTAGGTAATCTGCTGCTTTAGTAATTTTAGATTGAACCCAAGCTTCAACATTACCTTCACCCTTTCCCATTTTTTTTCTCAATCTCTTGGCGGCAGAAATAATCGTTGAGATTTCAGATCTAGCCATCGAATACTCATGATCCATAGATTCTGGCATATTTCCTGGATGTGGAGTATTTGGGGTGTAACCATCAATGTTTCCTAATTTAGTTGGAACGGAAAATAGATCCCAGTATTTTGGTCCATACTTACACTCACTCCTAGATTCATTTTTTTTACATTTAGGACAGTATCTGTGTAGTTCATCATGTATTGGTGAATCCCAATCGTAACCAAGTGATCCACTATGAGTACTTTCTGACTTTGTTCCCCAATTTGCAGCACCCTTTTGACGACATTTGACCAATGCTCCGGAGGCATAAGCACTAGGCCAAACATCATATCTTGCCTTTACTTTATGGTAACAAGCATCTTTTTTCCCACTACCTTTTCCTTTTTTATCAGATTCTTCGTTCATTTTTTTCTTTTTTCCTTGACAGTGAGCTCTCTGAGAAAATCCTTTCGGATTATCACAATCTATGGATTTTTTATATTTATTTGACCATTCTTCTTTAAAAGTTTTTTTTGGTTTATCTGTAGAAACATAAGTTGGTTTTGCTGCTCCAGTTTTTTGTTGTTGTCCAGGGTCTGCCGCTTTTTTTCTTCTTGCCGCTGATAACCTTTCGGACTTTGACATACTTGCTCTTTTTGATGAAGAAACGCATTTAGGAACTCCTTCACCGGGTTCATCACTAGCGCAAGTTCCGCCAGTTACAACATTTACCCAACCTGGTTTCCCATCTTTTGATTTACTGTTAAACCATTTATGTAAATTACCTTCGGACACATCTTTAAATTTTTTATGATGTTTTTTGGCGTCCGATTCCATTTTTTTCAGGCGAGTATAATAATCTGGAATTTCATCCAAATGTTGGAGGGCAATGTCAGTCGCCAAATCTTTATCCCTAGTGTGTTCATGCTCAATAGGAATTCCCATTTCGAGTTGATTCTTCACAAAAGAAACCTCAAGACGGTGTTTCTTTGCAATTTGCTCAACAGTTTTATGGGATTTTATCTTTTGCACTACTATTAGATATTACTCTTTATTATTTAGAAAACCTTGCTTTAGAAGTTTTGAAAGATCTGAGGTTGATCCAACAAATACTGCGTTATTTGTAACATTATTTGTTGTCTTTACAGATTCTTCCTCAACATCTTTAAGTTTCTTTTGTAAATCAATTAACTTATCAGTCACGTCTCCAACACTTTTGATTAACTGTCCAGCAACTTCATATGCTCTAGGACTGGAACTTTCATCTGCCAGTTCCATTATTCCATTAATTGCTTCTTGTCCCTTTTCAATCAAAGAATATAAATTCGCACGGGTATATTCATAGTCTTTTTTTAGATCATTCTTTTCATCTCTAACTATATCTAAAGATTTATCGGGAATTGATTGAATGATGCTACTATCCACATCAATAGTTTCGTCTACATTTTCACTCATAATTTACTCTATTTTTTTATTAAATATCTGTTTGTTGAGTTGGACTGTAAGACTTGGAATCTTCAAAGAAGTCCCAATTCTCACTAAATCCAAAATCATCTCCAGGTTCGGCAGTAATAGGATCAGGAACAACAGTATATCTAACTTCTCTCTTGGCAGTTGTAACGTCCGTATTGGAATACATATCGACTTGAACCTTACGGATCAGACCATCTGTAGATTCTGCAATTGGGCCAAATAGATATGTTTTTGCTGTAAATTGAAGAGTGTAAATTAACGCTCTTCTTGTAGAGAAGTCTCCCTCATAATCATCCTGGAAAGAAATATTATTTAGAGTTATTGGGATATCTCTTTTTTCTCCAATAGAATCTATTAAATCAACAGTTAAATTAAATGATGGTTGGAAAAATGGTAATATCTGCTCTACAACTTGTAATGCATCATCATTCAACTTTGTTAAAATGTTAAGTTCAAATCCAATATTGTAAGGAACTGGTAAATATACTCTTTTAAAATTTTGTCCGTCAGAAGCTTTAAATGATTGAGTAACGTTTGATTTTCTAGTCGGATCATATTGAATTGAATTCATCTCAAATGACATTCTGGGTAATGTTATTTGAACAGGTTTATTTAAATCTGGTTGTTGCTGAATTCTTGCTAAAAACTTTTGAGTTGGTCCATATGCTAATGGAACTTTTATTTGACTAATATTGTCTCCGTCCGCACTCTTATGAAAGATATAAATTTCATTGAATATAGTTCCAAAAGCAATTATAGTCTTTCTAATTATTTGGTGGTAGAAATAAGTTCCTAGCATTAGTAGATACCAAATGGATTTGATTCTGAGAAATCTAAGATGAGATCGGCTTCTCTTTCAATCTCAGCATTTTCACTATATTTATCATACAAGTCCATAGTTTCATATGAACTAACGGAGTACATTGCTCCCGAAGTCTGTCCAATAATAGATTCTCCTGGATAAAATCTTATATTTGGTTTATTTGATGCAACAAAAGAAACTTTAAGAGTCTTAGTGTCCAAATCCCAATTTTTAACTCTAGCTTCTACATTAGATTGAGATCCAACAACTATTTCATTGAATAGATATGTTCCAATACCAGTAATTACTGGTGGTGATGCTATAGTAATTTGTGGAGTAGAGGTATATCCAATACCACAATCTTCAAGTAATATAGATCCAATATTTTTATTGTTTCCCAAGACAGCGACTGCTTTTGCTGAAGTTGTTGCCGCACCAGTAATTGTCACAGTTGGAACTGTGCTATATCCAACTCCACCATTATTGACATTTATGCTTACAACACCATAAGCAGTTTTTTCGATCGAACAAGTCGCCGCTGCTCCAGTTCCTCCTCCACCACTAATCGTTATTATTGGTGTTTGAGTATATCCAATTCCGGCATTCTTTAATAAAATTTTGTCAACGGAATATGAACTTCCAACTTTACGAATTGATGCAACTGCTGTTGCTATTGTCCCTCCAGCAGATGGTGGAGTTATTGTAATGGTTGGAGCGGTTTTATATCCATATCCATCATTGTTTAAATATATCTTTTTAATATATCCAGTTGCTATTGTAGCAGTTGCAGATGCTGTTGACCCATATCCAATTAGTTCTAACGTAGTAATATATCCTTGATTTTCTATCTTTTCATCAATTTCTTGAATTGAAGTGTCAATAATCTCATCCTCATACTCGAAGAGTTCACACTTCAGCTCATAAACATATGTTTTTCCTAATTGATAGAAAGGTTGTTCGTGTTCTACAAATTTAACCTCAAACAATCTTCCTCCTAGAGGAAAATACACTAAATCTCCTTCTCTAGGGCGATTTGAAATTTCAATATCATCCATATCATTTAAAAATGGAGATATAAAATCTTCAAATCTTTCTTTTGAAATTATAAGAGTTAATTCGTCTCTTAAACTCATTCCAAATTTTGTTAATATGTCACCGGAACCACCATACCCCTCATAAGTGTTAATGTATGCTTCGAGTAAAAACGAATCATCAAATTTTGAAGAGGTAACCTCCTCTATAATAGTTTCTTCTCTAACAAACTTTCTTGGTATATAAGTTACATCTATACCATATATTTTAAGTTGTTCATTAATTAAATCTTGTATTAGTCTTTGTTCTGCTGGAGAACCGTTTAGGAAAAAAGGATTAAGTGCCATTATCCAATAAAGTCATATGGTGGAAGTTCGTGCTCTAGTGTCATCACTTCTTTTAACTTATCTAATTCTCGTTCAGCATCATCATACATTTCTCTACCATTCAGTTCAATTCCACCTGGAAGTTTGACACCTCTGAATTTAATTAAATTTTGACCCCACTGCTTTTTGATCAAAGCGGTTAGATATTTCTTTAAAAAACTATCGTTATAAACTCTTGTAAAATCATTAGGATCTAATATTCTATAACAATCTAGGATTACAAAGTTTCCTGCTTTTTGCGATCCCCAATCAATATCGAGATATAATCTATCTTGTCTTTTATTAAATCTAATTTGCTTATCTGTGGTTAATAAGAAGTCAATATCTTCCAGATAAGATTTAACCATCGAATATTGTAATAATTCAACTGAATTGAAATAGTAAAGATCATTCAGGAATAATTGATATTTGATACTAAACATTCCTCCTGAAATAGAACTAGTATCAAATTTAAATACCTTTTCAATACCAATTACAGAATCTGGTACTTGAATATAATTTGAACTTTCATACCAGTTAAAACTGAGACCAGTTGTGGAAACTGCTGTAGTTGTTACTATACCTGGACCATTAGGAAGTTTAGCTTTTCCTCTGTCAATATCTTCTTGAGTGAGCTGGTACTTTAAGTACATTCTCTCAACGCCATCAAAGTGGCGTTCCTGGAAGTACTGAAGGGCATCGTCGACTAAATCATCTATTTGATCATCATCGACGTTAATCTCCAGTACAGGGGCACCCAGGCGCCTTAGACAGTAATCTATAAGTTGTTGCCTGGATGCTGGTTTTGCCATTATTTTACTCCTAAATTACCGTGCCTTATATACTGCAATTTATCGTGTAGATCCTTCTCTGACCAAAACCATACCTTCAACAACTCTTTTAGTAACTCCGGTATTATCAACTACAACAACATCATAAACATATCTTCCCGGTTTTAATGATGATGTTTGTGTAGTTGTCAATCCAACTTTAATCTGTCCATTAAGTTCGTTAAAAATTTCAGCATTAAATGAAACATACTGTGAACTAGCAGCATGTTTTCTTAACTGGGAAGAAACAGTATACCCAGTTAAATTTAATGCAGAATCAGTATTGACATCTTCAAGATTAAAAATTTCAGAAAAATCTGCGTTTTGATTAATTACAAGGTTGGCTACATATGTTGCTGCCATTTACGAAACCATAGACTAACCAAAAAATATTTATATTCAAATAACTCCAAGATTTTTTATAGTCTCTTGCTGTTTCAGGTATAAACGATAGTATAATTTAGCAAAGAGTTTCAATTCATCTGGGTCTAATTTATCAATTACCCTAACGTGCTTTTCATATTCAAATAAAGTATCTATAGAATGTAGTTCAATATCACTTGGATCCATTTATAATCTCCTTTAATAGTTGTTTTATTTCATTAATATCATCTTTTAGTTGATCAATCTCTTCTCTTTGCCTCCTCTTATCCTCACGCATTCTAATATATTGGGAATGACCTATGGTATCGGTGTTTACAATAGCACCACTACTTTCATCTCTGAATAAATGTTTGTTTCCTTCTACTGGTATCATATTATGCCAATGCGATTACTCTAAGGTCTTTATATCTAATTTTAGAAGATTCATTTGTTGAAGACATTACTATTTTAATTGCAAATCCAGTAAATGGATCTAAATTATCTGCAGTGAATTGATATTCTAAAAATTCTCCATTGGCACTTTCACCGACCTTAGCATCTGGACGTCCATCATTTAAATACTGATCTATAACAACATCTCCAAAACCATCACCATCAGTATCTCTTAGATTGGTATATCCTGGGAAAAGAACATAAGATGGATCAACGCCAATTAAATCTGGTTTGAACAGTTTATATAGAACTCTAAAATCAGAACCATATGGTCTACAAGCAGAAACTAGAACTTTTAAACTAGTTGCAGTCTGTTTTAAATCAATTCTGTTAGAAATATAAATTGAACTATGAGGGTCGCCATAATTCAGATTAACTCTACTATCAGTTACATAATCAGAAACTGGATTATTCAATCTGTTTCTACCAAAAGTCATATATGCAGTCTGTAAATCAATTACCGGAGATAGATAAAAATCATTCTCAGATCTTTCCATAAAAATACTAATCGAAACTGATTTATTCTTAGGTAAATTGCTTAAATTAGTTGATTCGTTTATTTCCGAACAAACTAATCTTGGAGTATTCAAATAATTTATTGCATTTAATTGAATATCTTCAAATCCTTGATCTATAAATGAAACTTCGTTTCCACCAGCACTAGTTCCACTTACAGATCTTAAAGATCCGTAGACTGCAGTTCCAGTTCCTGGAGTAATAATATTAAATTGTGGAGTTATAGAACTATATTGGTGGTTTTGAGATATTCTTGCAATAGATCCACCTACATTTTTTTCAGCACTAAAACTAATTTGGGTATCTCCAGAAACTCTATCTCCTCTATCAAATTCTACATAATAGAAGTCCAAATCTGTGGCATTTTTCAGTGTTGGATTTGTGGAGGATAAAGGTAGATCTAGAGTTTTGTTAATCTTTCTTAAAGAAACATTGGCAATTTCATATTTTCTAGCAAAATTTCCAGAAAAATGAGGTCTAATTAAAGTTCCATCAACTCCCCTAACACCTATTGATAGTGTGTTAGTTCCGGTATCAACGTTATTATAATACATAACCTCATTATTGAGTTTAATATATCCAGTAGATCCAGATACACCTTCAAATGTTGTAAATGATGTTGCATCAGAGACAAACAGTGTTGTATCATTTACACCAAAATCTGCAGTTAAATAAACAATTGGAGCATCTGAGTCTATATCTTTGATTGAAACTTTGTTACCATTTCCGTGCATTCCATGATTTCTTTGGAAAATTCTAAATACATTTCCCTCATATAATGGACTTATAACTGATGATCCTCCTACAATAGTTGCAGTCCCCGCTAAAACGTATGCAGTATCGCCAGTATTTCTATAGAGGAGTTTGGAACTACTGGTAAATTCTTCACCCTGAACATTAGTTAAGTATAAAGTATCGATATTATTACTTATTGAAGAAACTGATATTAAAGCATTTCTTCCTTTACCTATTGCAGATGTAGTTATACCTAATACATCACCAATTGCATAACCATTTCCTAATCCAGTTGAAACTATAGAAACAGAAGAAAGTTTTCCGCTGCCATCAAAAGTTAAATCTGCCAATGCCCCAGTTCCTAGACCAAAAACAGAGTATAAGGGAACATTTGTATATGTCCCAGTAGAGTATCCTGCACCAACGTTTGCAATACTTACTCCAGAACTTCCAGAATCTAAAGGTCCTCCTATCTTTTCAATGTATCCATAAGGTCCAGGATTTCCAATATTTGGACCTTCACTAACTTTTCTACCAACTGTTAAAATTGATCCAAGAGTATTTGTAGTACTAATTCCTACTTTTAATTTTCTAGGTAAAACAGTAACAGGGTTGTTTTCTAAAGGTTGATCACTGAAAGGTAGTGTTGGATTATAGAAAACAACTTGTCCTCTCTGAGATGTAAATTTAGCTCTATAAAGCTTAAATTTCATATCTTGATACTGATTTGGACTCCATATTGTTCCGTTTTGAGATTTGAACAAACTTCCACCCAAATATTGTCTTCCAATAACAACACTCTCAACATCAGGTAAATTCTTAGATTCTATGGTCTTTTTACCCATAGTACCAGTCCAAACTTGATACTTATCTGTTGTTGGGGATAATAAAACTATTGCATATTCAGTATCTCCTTGAAGATAAATTGGAGATGGGAATGTAATCTTAGTAGGTAGGGAAGCATCTTCGGAAACAATAACGTCTTCAGAATCTAATATGACTCTAGAATAATCCTGCACAAGTTGATCTGTTGGAGTTCCTAACTCTACAGTTCTTAGTTGTACCTCTACTTTTTCTGTGGGATCTTTTGTGGCAAAGAATATATCTACTGATGTCAAGAAAAATCCATTTCCTGGTTCAGTAGCAAATGTTTGTGCTAAAGGATCATCTTTCTTACATTTTTTATTATTCTTAGTGCCATTATCTTTACTTCCACTCTTTTTACTCTCTTCGTTTTTATTGTAATTATTATTGTTGCTATTTTTATTATTGTTATTATTGTTATTGTTATTTCCAGCAGTTGATCCAGAAGATCCTGATATTTGTGCCTGAGCTTGTTTCAGAGGAATTTTATCATTTATGCTAACACCTTGCCCACCTAGTGATTTTGGACTACGTATTGTTACTACACTGGCAAGATTAAGATCTTTTTTATTTGCAACAAAATCTCTGATTTTATTACCCTGTTTTGGACTAATGTTTCCATTTGATCCTATATCTAAATCTTTTATGCCAGCAGCTTTGGCAAGATCCTTAATATCTTTATTTTTTGGATTATCTCCATAATAAAGATCTAAAAGTAGTTTTTGGTTATAATTTCCATATACTGTTCCTTTACTGTTGACGTAAATTACATCATTTTTTGCAGTTGTTGGTGTAACAGAAGGAGCAGATGTTGGAGTAACCGAAGGTGAAGGTGTACTTTCAGTTGGAACATAAACATATTCAATATTCACCTCTTTTTCAGGAGGAGCTGGAAGTTCGGGTGGTTCGTATCTAACTTGAACAACACTTGTTGTTTGAGTCTGAATGATTCCAGTACTATTAAATGCACCGAATGCTGTGCTGGAGAGTGTAATATCTCCTGGTAAAGCTGTTACTCCTGGAGCAATAGAAGATAATTTGAATAATTTTTGTCCGGATTTATATTTAAAAGGTGGATTAGAATTTGGATCTCTGATAAAGAATGAACCTACAGCATATCCAACTTCATCGGAAATTAATCTGATATTTGAAACTCTTGCGCTTGCTTTGCTGGTTTTTCCAACCAAGATAACTTCAGTTGTAACATATCCACCATATCTTGTTAATGACTCTTCAGTCAGAGATTCAATATCAACATTTAATAATGTTGATGATGCAGAATATGATGTTGGTACTGAAGTGTTTCTATCATAGGGACTTTTATTGTAGATTTTTGATGGTTGATCGTATGGTCCAAACTTATGATTTGAAACTGCTGTTCTAAAGGAAATTACTCTTTTATCCCCAATAAATCCCTCAACATCTTCACCACTAACAAATGATCCAGAAATCATTGTTACTTCTAAAAGTTTTGGAATTATGTCTATAGAACTAACATCATCTAAAGATGCATAGTGTTGAGTAAAGGACTTTAATGAATCTGCAACAAAAGAATAGTTTCTGGATCTTAAATATGGATCAACATCACTATTAATTTGAATACTTTCAACATAATCAGATATATTTTCAGCTCCAGTTGATACTACTCTACCTTCACTTGTATAGAGGTTTCTAACCCAGTTATCCGATGCTGGGCTTAATTTAATATTGCCAATATATTCTACTACACTAAATGGATTAATATTTTCTACATTTGATGCTAATGGTTGTTCTATCCAATTTTCTTCTATGTAATTTAATGTAATTAAATCACCAGTTTTTTTAGTGTTGGAATCTATTAATGGTATATCTTGAGAAAAATCTAATACTGATATATCAAAACTAGTCTGAGATGCAATTTCTGCCTTCATTGACCAATTATCGGTACAAGAAGACATTTCTTTATTATTAGTATCAATGTCAACTTTAGTATCTGGATTTTTAAAATCTACCAAAGATCTAGTTTTAAAATCATCAACAAAAAATCCAGATTTAAATCTAGTTAATCCATCAGAATCTTGAATTTGTAGTGTTTTTGTGTCTAATTCCAGTAAAGAAAGAGATGTTACTGTTTCTAAATTTTTAATTCTATCTTCTAGTTTACCAACATCTCTCATAGTATAGCGTTTGTTGTCAATTAATTTAACCTTAGCATCTTTAACATTGTATAAGTATGCTGGAAGTTCGACGCTACCTAAATCCATAGCATCTTCAATATTAACTGGAAGTTTTGGAGTGTCTGAGGATGTACCCTTAATGACAGAAACTTCCCCTAAACTATTCAAGACAACTCTATCAATCCTCGGTAAATAGTAATCGTATCCAATTAAAGAGCTCTCTCCAGATTTGATACTGGATGGTGATACTGAAGTATCAAAAACTCTTTCATTAAAATCAAATGGAGATCCACTTCCACTAGTATACTTAACTACTCTTGGTCTAAAGTCTAATGTATCTGTAGATCTAATACCACTTGGTAAAATGGGAACATCACTAGAAAATCTTTGAACATCATATGAATTAGCTGTTACAACATCTCCACCATTATTGGCAGATACATCAAAATAATTAAATACTATTAAAAGCTTCTTAGAAGGTGCTGCAGAAGAGTCTTTTCTAACTATTCTAGAATAATCACAGTACTCTTGCCTATGACCTTTGTCTAGTATGTAACTACTAGTTCTGTTTATATAATTTCCTTTCTCTATTACCTGAATTTGGGAAATAACACCAGATTCTTCAAATGTTATAGTTTCTCCAATTTGGAAAATATTCGAATTTAAATATACAAAACTAACTTTTGATGATGAATCTCTAGTTACTAATTGTGCAACTGCGCCACTTGAAGATCCGATTATCTTTTCTCCAATAACTGTTTTTGTATCCAATCCAAGATTGGCAACTATAGTTAAAGAATCCAGTGATGGAGTTTGTGCATCAAGAGATTCATATACTGCAACAACATTAGTTGCATCCGGAACATTTAGAGAAATTTCTAAATCTTCAACTCTAGTTCCATACCAAAAACTACTTGTCAATCCAGTTACATTTGAATTATATCCAGAAGATGTGTTAGATACAATTAACGTTTCACTTCTGACAAATGTTTTTACTGCATTTTGTACTATAGATTTTCTTAAAGTGGTATTTAAACTGACATTTGCAGATTGACTTGGTAAAAGACCATTAATTGTAATCTGAGTTCCATCGTTGTTTATCGAGAACTGGTCATAAGTTAAATCTTCGACCACCCCATTAGAATAAAAGAGAGAATATCTATCGGCATCAAAATTTTCGAAGAATGAATTACTAATTCCTGTATTAGTAACGTTAACAGTTAAAGTTCCATTAGAATCTGTAGTTAGTGAATCTACCTGCGATGTAACAACTAAATTTGCGCTAGATAAATTAACTTCTGAAACATTTTTATCAAATAAAGGGGAGTATAATGGATATTGGGAATTATTCTTTATATCTGTAACACCAACCTTAAATGGAATCGATGTTGTAATGCCAGGTAAGTTTCCATTACATACATTTGCTATACTAGGGCAAGATGTAACGGTCATAGAAAGACCATTTGATGATACAGAAACTACTTTATTGAAGGTTTCTAACGTTTCTCCTGGTATTTGGTATTGAATTATAGAATCACTTCTAATACCTAAAAAGTTTCTTCCTGCACAAGAAACATCCCCAGACGGTGTGATAGTAATTTGATCACTTAGTTTAAATCCATAAGGAATTTTGTTTTTTAAAATAGTGTCTGCAACAAAATCAGTTTTTAAATCTCCAGATGTGATAGTTGTGCAATCTTGCCATACTGATTTTATATCATCGGCAGTGTAATCTTGTATATAAACTATAGATCTAGAATTGAATAGAGATTCATTTATATAAAAACTTTCTCCTACTGCAAATTTTCCAGATGTCTGAATTAGATAAACTTCTTTACCATTTATTGAATTTACAAATCCAGAAGCTCCACTATTTGCTCCTCGGATGTAAGATCCTGCCACTAAATTATCGGCAGGAGTTTCATTAATGACTAATCTAGTAAAAGTTTGAATATCGTATAGATATAAATCCCAAGAAGAAGATGAATTTTCATAGGGGGCATCACTGAGACTAAATGAATATACTCTTGCCTTACCAATCAAATTACCAGTTCCGGAAGAAGTTGATGAACTTCTTTGATTGTATAGATTAATTATATTATTTGAAGCAGTTGGATTAATGTATGGAGCACCATAAACATTATTAACTTTCAACAAAGTCCCCACATTAAATGGAACTAAAGTATTACTTCTAGTTTTAGTATCTCTCGGTTTAGGAACATCTAAAAGAACAGCAGAGGGGACAGTAACATCATATCCTCTCACATAAGCTTTACCTGGTGAAACCTTTATGCAGATATTACTTTCAGATGGAACTCCGTTAGATTGTGTAGATTCATTTTCATAATATACACCATTATTAGATATTCTATCATTTAGGGACTCTAATACTTCAATATCAAATTGATTTAAGGAATAATCTCCAGACTCGTCATATGTTCTTTTTGCAATATAGTCTTTAATTAATGAATATGTCGTAGTGTCTTGTATTTTCTTAATAGTTCCATTCTGTATCCTGACAATTTCAATGAAATTTTTATCATCATAATCATTTAATAATTTTTTTGATAAAAATGCTGTTATTTTTAGTCTATCTGCACCTGGTGCAGCATAATTTGAAAATCCTTTAGCATTATCGTTCAGAGAAGAATCATCAAAAGAACTTATTAACTCTTCTTGTATTGTTAATCCAACTCTATAACTAGTTAAATTAGAATAAGGATCGAGGATGACAACTGAATTGGGAACTTCAATAAACATTCCCCTAATAAAATATACTCCCTTATCAAGATTAACTGCTGATCCGGTGAAAGTTGAATTTCCCGAAGAAACAGTTGCAACAGTATTCCCAAAATTAATTGTTATCCCACTATATACAATATTTTCTTCTAAAAGAACTAAAGATTCCTCAGAAACAAACTGAGCAGTTGTAAAATCATCTCCAGATGAAATGTATTTTACATACAATGTTATACTTTCAACCCCATCATCTGGGGGAAGACTGAAATTTTTAACTATACCTACAGCACCTGAATTTTGTCCTTGAACTTTCTTTCCAACTAATTCGGAAAGATATAGTGAAATTTCTGTACCAAAATGAGTTGGGTCTACAATTACAGAAAAATATTTGTCATCATAAGTAACAGACCCTGGTATAACCATAGATCCTTCTTTGAATATGTGACTTCCGAAGGATTCAATTTGGTTTTGTAATATGGATTGTAGAGTTGTTAGTTCTCTAGCCTGTACAGGATATCCTGGTTTAAATAAAACTCTATAAAAATTATCATCTTTATCAAAATCATCATAATACGGATTTATGTTTAGATTAAATTTTTGTGCCATTTTGTTTAAAATTCCAGGACGATTTTAATATCTTCTTTTTGACGTGGATTTCTTGAAATAATAGGTCTATTATCGACGTAAATTATTTCACCAGATCTTTTATTTATTTCTGGAATTGCCAACCCAGAAGAAAAATTTACTCCAAGATCAATTACCTTTGTTCCTGAAGGATTAACTTTATTGTCACTAAATGTAATATCGATAGATCCAGAAAAAGAATCAGAAGTTACTGGATTTACACTTGATTCAAAATCAACATATTTTGATATTGTAGATATTCCAATAAAATCAGTTTGATCTAATGTTGTTTGGTTATAATATAGTGAACGATCTGTAAAATATTTTAAAACCATTGTCTCTTCATCATAAGAAGCGACATATCCTTTTGCTTTACTAGATCCATCAATAGATAATTGAGTGATCTTTTCTCCTATTGTTGGAGTTCCTGTAATAGAATTAAATTTAATCGCATATAATGCAGAAAAGTAATTATCATCATACACTATATTTGAAGTTGAAGATTCTGGATTTTTTACAATTCCTATTTGAGCAAATTTTGTATCTACAGGAAAATCTTTATTGGAATCATCAAATCTAGAGTAAACTAATATCTTATCAGTTCCTAATTCCTTATATATGTCATAACCATGCCCTTTTGATGGTGGAATTATAGGTATTAATTTTGCCGGAGTTGATGTTGTCGATAAATTTAATGCCCCAAGATCAACCATACCATAAGAATATCCTTTTCCTCCAGAAGAAACAACCGCATTGACTATTTTTCCACCATCAACATCAATTATTACTTTCCCACCAGTCCCATCACCAAGTATATCTACTTCTTGCCCTAAAACATTAGAATAATTTTCACCAGCATCTTCAATATAAACTTTTTTTATCTGATTTTCATTTACATCAGAATTTCCATTATCTCTAATTGCTTCTATTTGAGGATTTGAACTAGTTGCCCAATCATTTGGAACTGTTATGTACTCAGTAGAATCAAACTTTATAATGTCACTTGGTGAAATGGTAAACAAGTACTTCCAAATATATCCATCGCCACTTTCTCCTGCTTTAGATGGTTCTAAATCAGTAAATAGGGGTTCATCTTTCGAAGCGTTTCCAGTGCTGTTTATTCCAGTTGATCCATTATCTATACAAATGTAAACTCTGTAGTCTTGGTTTACGACATAATAATTTGAATTATATAAATTTGCAGATTTTGTAATCGGGGATGGATTTAAAACACTATAGTCATGGCGATACATTTCATATTTTGTTCCTTTAACCCAATCAATTCTTCGTATTAATCTCCGTATATTTGCACTCGTTACTCTTGATCCAAATAGCATAGTGTCCTTAACATGATTTAAATAATCAAAATTATCAATTGGATTTGGTACATTAGAATCCCAATTAGGATCTCTCCCAAAACCAACTACAGAAGATGGATTTGCCAGGCCTACAAACAAATAATATGAATTATCCTCATTGCTAATAGAATCTACAAAATTATTAGCATTTAATATTCTAAATTGGTTGGTTACAATTGCCGCCATTTTATAGAATTTTTTATCTATTTATATTAAATAGTAAATTGTTTTCTCAATGACCCATTATCTCTAAGACCATATCCCTTTCTTTGTATGGTTGGGAAGGTTGATAATCCAGAGTCCACTGTTAGGCCAGTTACACCTATGGAAATATTTGTTAGTCTACTTTCTATATTTGAAAGCATTCCCCAAGAGAAATTACCTACTGGATTTTCTATGGTTCCATAAGTAGATATTCCAGTAATATTGGAATTTGATTTAATATTTGCAGTTATTGCCGCATTTGGACCATCTTTTACAATGCTGTGAATATAGTAAATATTATCAACATATTCGGTACCAACATTAACTACAGAAGAATCAGAAGAATCAATAGAAGTCAATCCAGATCCAACATTTGTGTTAAACACATAAATCGGATATCCATTATTTAAATCAAAGAATGTTAATGCGCTAGTTTTTCTTCTTACGAAGAATTTTATTGCCAATGGGTTTCCATTTGTACCACTAGTAGTAGTAATTCCTGTAATAATTCCCGAGAATCCCCTAGATATTTGAGTTAAACTGCTTGGACGAACTAGTTTTATTTTTTCATAATTAACTTCAGGTAGAGGAATAATAGTTTTTGGTGGGTTACTTTGTAAATATCCAAACCCTGGATTGTTAATAGTATATCCAGTAATAGAACCATTAGTAATAGTAACGCTAGCTTCTGCAGTAGTTCCTATACCAACACCAATAGATTTTGGTGCAGAAATTTTAATTTGTAACGGTGAAGATTGAGTGTAACCATTTCCAGAATCTACTATCGTTAAAGAACTGATTGTTCCTGCAGCAGATACATTGGTAGTTATTTTCGCCTCACTTGGATTTGTTCCACTTACAATTAATACATCATATTCATTAATTTTAACATTAAAATCATTTTCTTCATAATCAAATAATTCTACGTTATCCACAAAAATAGCAGAACTATTTTCATTAAAATCTTTTATAATTTTTGCAGTTGGATATACTTGAGATTCTATAGAATCTCTAGTTTTGTATACATAATCTCCATTAATTAATAGATCCTCTTTTTGTTTTTGCCAATCAAAATATCTATAATTGTCTGGATCAATTCCTGGACCAGAATAAAGATTAGTTTGAATGACATCTGATTGTACAATATCTTCAACTATTCTTGGATCTTGATAATCAGTATTTTCTGAGTAAGTAGTTCCATTAACCTGTACCGTATCTCCAATCTTTATAGTTTCAAATATATTGACAAAAGTACTATCTTCATTTCTTGTACCTCTATAGAAAAATATAGATACATTTGCTGACGGTTTTGGTGGTTCAGTGAAGATAAAGGATGATCCACCTTCAAACTGGTATGCATCTCCTGGTTCTTGGAGAACTCCATTTATAAAGATTACTAATACTGAGTTTAAATCAATATCTGGACCATTTTTCTCATCTTTCTGGAAACTTAACAAGTTTCCATTATAATATAGTGGAAATCTCTTTCTGTTGCCATCCTGTAAATTTTTGATAGAATCAATATAATCTAGTTCTCCAAATTGCCAAGAAGTAAATGAATCTGAGAATGTATCCAAAACAGTTAAGTTAAATTCATTAATAGGAGAATTTAATCTTCTATCGGTAACTAATCCAACAGGTTTTATGACATCACCAATTTGGAATCCATAACCTGCTCTTGCAATTCTAAAATTAGTAACTTGGAAGTATGTGGATCCTATTCCGGTTGTGGCAAGACCGCCAACTTCGACACTTACTAATAAATTTTTTCCAGTTTCTGAGGTATTTCCTATTCCTCTTCTAAAAACTCCTACGGTAGGTAAATTTTCATAAGATGGTTCAGAGACCAATATAGTTGGTTTGACATATCCACTACCAGGAGTAACAACATTAAACGATAGAGTTCCACCTGCCCCAACATTGGCAGTTATAACTGCCTCTGTCCCTGCGTGCAGAGGATCTGTAATGCCGATGGAAACTGGAGACCTATATCCAGATCCAATTATGTCTGTCGTGCCTAGACCAACCGATACAACCGCTCCTGTGGAGTTGTTCAAAACTGCTGTTACAGATGCTCCGACAAGGGGAGCATATCCAAGACCTGGAGTTGATCCGAGTGAAACAATTAAACCACCTCTAGGTAGTTGATTTTGATTAACATCAAAATCTGAGTAAATAACCTGTCCATTTGAGGAGGTTATACCACTAAACATAACGCTGGTAATACCTGCATTAGATTCATACGTATAATTATTTCCAATATTATTCTTCGTAGATGGAGTTTGGAATATACCGTTAATAAAGAGAACTCCACTTCCAGTTTCAATTCCTGTTGTGTTTATTCCTTGAACTGTCAGTGTGTAAGAAGATCCAAGACCAGTAAATTGATCGGATATATCATCATATAGTAAGTTGTTAGTATAATTATTGCGGAGGAAAATTCTTCCACTGAAAGATGAGGTGGGGTAAGGTAAATTACTAAAGTCTCTTCTTTCTCTTGCACTTCCTCTTGGAGGTTGTGTGAAGTATATTTTACTTGATTTTAAATTAAAAGATCCTCTGTAAACTCTGACTTGAGTTCCATCGGTGTGTGTAGTTGCTACCGTTCCAACATGTCCTCGGTTAACATAAACTATATTGTATGAACCAGATTCTGTAATTGGTCCAGTGGAGGTTGTTCCAAAACCTGAGGATATAACCTGAACATATTCGTCATCGATTTTAAGCAGGTCTCCAGAACTAATTGAAGATATTCCACTTAGTGCAAAATAGTTAGTTGTAACTCCTATTTGGCCACCATTATTGGCGAGGAGGAAAAATAGTGGAGTATAAGATAGTGGTTTTTGAACAACTCCATCAATAGAAATTACAGATTTTTCAAATTGCTTATACATTTCTAATGAATGGGCATTACCTTCTCCAGTAGAAGTAAATGTAACATATATCCCAGCAAGAGAATAGTCTCTCCTTGTGGATAGTCTAAATTGATCATCATCTATTTTAATTGCATATACTTCCTGAGGAAGTATATTAGTTACAATTCCTACAGAATTTGCAGTCGATCCTATTCCAACTGAAGACTCTCCTACCCCAACGAAAGTAGATTTTGCTTCATATATTAATCTTTCACCAGTATTAAAGAAGTGGTCTTTAATTGATATTATTCCAGTTTCTTTATCTAAAATCGAAGGATCACTTGGATTAAAAACTTTCCTAAAAATTGGAATTCCTTTATATTTGAGATCAAAGTCGACTTTATTTGCTCTTGGGCCATTTAATCCATCATATGCTGCTAATTTAACACTCTCTAAAACATTTCCATATTTTAAAGTGCTGTTAGTTCCCAAAGATTCATTTTCAAAATCATTGAAAGTGTATAATAACTGATTATAACTTTGTATTGTAACTATACCAACAATTCCATTATCTGGATAGAACGATATTTCTGTATATTCTCCAGAATATTTTGCACCAAATGTTCCTATACCTGTTTCTGAATTTGATGAGATAAATGGATACTGAGTTGTGTATAAGTCATATCCATCTTGAAGACACATTAATTGATGTATGGAACTAGTTTTTCCACAAGAAACTCTAATTAAAGATTTTGTTCCTGTTATTTCATTTGTTTTAAATTTAAATACTGTTGATATTCCTGAAGATACCACATAATTTGACTCAAAACGTGCAGATCTTTCACTTCCTTCTGGTTGTCCTGCATAATTAAATCTATAAGTTCCGATTCCAGATGCTGTAGAACCAAAACCAACTATATTTGCATTAACTAAAATTTTAGTGTTTATATTATTAGTTACTTTGAGTTTTAAAACCCCAGATTCTAACACTGAATCAAAAGTTGCAATATAATTTGTTGATAATCCAACAGTATCATCAAAATAATACTCTGCAAGATAAGTATTAGTTTTATCCGTATCAACAACAACCTCAACAAAGTTGAAATTAAATCTTACCGTATCAAAAACAAATATATTAGCAACTAAACCGTTATTTTTGGTAATTGGGAAAGATATTAAATTGGAAGTTGTTCCTATTCCGACAGATGTACTTACTCCTATTAAATCGATACATCCTATTGATTCTGTATTAATTCCTATTTTTTTAGGATCTAAGTTGTCAAAATAAGTTTGGACATACTTAATATCGTAATCAGTATCAAATGGATCCTGTGGAGTAAATCTAAGAGTCTTTGTGTTATAATCATCAACTTCTCCTGTAATTTCACCCAATCTATTTTCGGAAGTTTTTAAGGAAGTTTTTTCAAGAGAGAAAATATTTTTATCATAGAATAAAACAACATTCTCACTTAACTGATAAGTGTTATTAGTTATATCATTTATTTGTACAATGTACTTAGAGAATAAAGTATCTTCCAAGTATGTGTAAACATTTGTAAATAAATCTCTGTCATTAGATTTATTTGAGAATTTCCCACTTACATCATCTACTTTTAAAACTCTATTAGATGAACAACTAATATAATCAGTTAATGTTAAATTATTAAACTTCAAGTATCTAGATTTATTACCCAAAACATCATAGTCTACTGAATATGAATAGTTTTTGTTAATATCGACACTAGATTCTGCTACAACATCCAATATAATGGATTGACTTGAAGTTGCTCCATAAGAAACAAAACTACCTTTAGATTCAATTTGAGTATCTGCAAAGTTTTTTAATCCAGAAATATGAACCAGATTATTAACTGGATTTATAAATTCACTGTATTCTATAGGACTCTTAATACTATAAGATAGATTCTGATAGTAATCATTATCCTGAACAACCTGGAATAATTCATTTAGTTTTCCAACCTCATTAGACCATCCCAATGAAGATGTATTTGAATAATTAATTTCAAATTTGGATTCGTTAAGTATAATATTGACTACAGTGGATAATGCTCCAGATTCTTTTCCTCTTAAAATATTACCACTTTTTATTTTATATAAATCTAAACCAGAAACTCTGACATATGCATCTTTACTTTCTTCTACAATTAAATCAATTTCTATAAATCCATTCCCAAAGTTACAGTAGAGACTTTCTCCCTTTCTAAATTTAGAGAAAACCTGATTTGCAACAACAGATGGATAATTTTTCTTATTTACAATAATTGCATACCCTAACTGACTTGTTTTTGCTATGCCAGGATCTGTAGTTACGCCCGATAAATTATATTCTAAAACCGCTGGGTTTGTGTTTAAAAATGAGGTAACTTTAAAGAAATTATATCCATAGTCTGTAGAATTAAGTCCATCACCAAAAGTGCTGTCTTTTTGGATATTTTCTACGAATATTTCATCACCAACTTCAAATGGTGGATTTATAAATCCAGAAATAATAGGAGTAACCAATGTACAAGTTACAATTCCACTAGAAGAACTTTGTACGGAATTTATTCCTATACCGTTTGAATTATTAACAAAAACAACCTGGTGATTTATTGATTCTAGTCCTTTTATTTCAGAATCTAAGTTTATTTTACTAATAGATCCAGATTTAATTTCACATGATAATCCATCACTGTTGACAATTTCATCTGTATATGGATTTTTCAGTAGAACTGATGGACTTGAAGAATACCCAAATCCACCATCAGTTATTTCAAAATCTTTTATTTCTGTTGAATTACTAGTAAATATAATTGATGGGATAGAAGCTTCAGGTCTTAATGTATTATCTGAAGGATAATCAAATCCTTGATCTAATATTAAGTATTCATTAACTCCACCAATGCTTGAAGTATTGATTATAATACTAGCATCTCTACCCAAATCTGAGTTAGATCCATCAAAAATAGGCAATTCATTATATTTAAATTGAGTATTTGTAATATTTAAATTATAAATTCCTCCTTTAGCGGTTTTTGAACTAGTTGAGTAATTTAGAATATCGCAATTCTCATTAGAGTAGAATAATTTATTTGGTACTGAAGGAATATTAAATACAAATTCTGTAGATCCTATTCCAGATACAGTAAAAGATCCATTACAAGAGTTACTGACAAATCTAATAGATGCAGAATGAATAACATCGCTATCAATTTGGATTGGATATCCATCTTTAATCAAATTATAATAAATTTTTTCTGGAATATTTGAAGAATATTTTAAACTATATGATGCAGTAGAAGCTACACCTGGAGTTCCAACGCCAATAAAGTTTACTTCTGTTGATAATCCAACGGAATTAAATTCTTTGTTAAACTCAGAATCATAAAAAAGTTTTAACTCATATCCAACTAAACTAGAATCTGAAACATCAAAAAGTACAGTATTATTTCTTTCCGTTACTATTTCTGGATTAACTAAACTTATTTTTTGATAAGACCCACCTGTCGATAAAAACTTTATAACATTTGGATATTGTCTTTGTGTATCATAGTATGTTTCGCAAAGTTGAATATTATTATCATCAATTTTATACACAAAATAACCATTAGATGATATTCCACTTATTGGTGTATCATCATATGAATAAAAAACTTTATTTCCAGTTTCAAAACTATGACCCTCTAAATTTATACAATTTTTAGATAAAATGACATTACTGGAACTAAAATTAGTAGTATTTACTAATAAGGACTTTGATAATGGATCATAACTAATTTTAACCGAAGAAGATGTTCCTATACCAACAGTATCATTTGATGCTAATTTAAGATCAATTATGTCTCCAGAACTTAACCCGTGATCCTCTATCGTGTAAATTTTTCCTACATTTTTTTGAATCTCACATTTTATTTGTGGATAGTTAGTTTCAATAGAATAATCATATTCTATCGGTATTGGTCCAAGTAAAAACAATCCATTAGACGTAAAAGCACTATCAAGAGATGTAGTTATTCCTATCAAGTCTTTCGATTTATTAATAATATAAACATTTTCTTCTAATGTTGATCCATTTAATAAAGTAAAAGATGCTGAACTTGGTGTATTTGAAACTATTATCGGAGATCTAGTCGCTACTTTTCTCAAAATAGCAGAATCTCCAGTTTTGAATGGATGATTCTCTATACGAATAGACTGAGTTGGAACTGATATTGTCTTAGTGACATCACCAATAGTTTGTTGAAGATCTATTCCTATTCCCGAAGTTGTTCCAATCCCTGCAGATTGTGATGGATTGAAATAGATTTTATTATTAATTTTAGAATTAAAATAATTGGTATTTGATTGAATTGTAAATCTATTAGGTAAAACTGTAAGTAAATCTGATGCTGTGTGTGCATATCCAACATCAGATCTCTTAACTCTTAAAATTGATCCTTGATCAAATATGTTTAAAACAGATAGTAATTCATTCCCTATACTCAAAGTACTTCCAACTGAAACTGTAGGTGGTATTTTAGAAACATAAATGTCTTCAACTTTTTGTGGAGTGACGTTTGATGTCATATCACTCAACAGAGTAATTTGTTCAACTCTTAAATTGCATATCTTTTCTCCATTCAAGGAAGACAAATAAGTGCCAATTCCAGTTAATGTAATCCTATCGTAGTCTAATAAGTTCACATAAGGTTCATAATAACCAGTAATATAATTTGAAGACCATTCAAGAACAACATTTTCATATTTTTGCGTAGAGATCTCTAAACTAGAAATATCTTTACCTTCCAATTTAGAAACAGTGCTAGTTAGTTGGCCACTTTCACTATCGGAAACTTTAAAATAACAAATGTCTCCAACTCTATAATCTGTACCCGGATTAATAATGCTAAATGAACTTACTGTACCTTTTGTTGTAGACTTAACTTCTGTTAATTGCTTAGATATTTCACTAGACTCTGTATAAAATTCATAATCAGAATTTTCTTCATTTATTTGATATGGGAAGGTATTTCTTATCAAATTGGAGTTATTAAAGTCAAAACTTTGATCTAAACTCCAATTTTCTTCAATTTTTTTGGATCTATAATATGGTCCTATGAAGTAAGGATAAGTAGATTTAAATGACGATGTTTCTTCATCTGGAATAGATGAAACAAAGTATGCATAAATTCCATCGGGAAATTCTGGAGTCCTACAATATCTTCCATTATACTGATCTAAATCGCCTGATCCTGCAAATACATAATCTTCGGCAAAAAATCCAGCAGGAAACTCATAAGGTCTATTATAAATTCCCGCATAAGATAAAATATATCCAGAAGAAAGTTGTTTTATTGCTGAGTTTTTATCATAAGGATCAGAATATCCATATGGACCATATATTGGATTTCCATCATATGCCCATCCAATTATTGGTGAATGCTTATTACCATCATCATTCAATTGTTCCGCCAAAGTAGGCGTATATGCCGTTAAAGAATATTGTAAATTATTCAAAGAATTATTAAAATATTCATCTCCAAACCGATAATGATTATCAAGAGACAAAAATCTTATTCTGGGATTTAATATTGCATCACTTCCAGATGATATTACACTTATGCTGGTAGTTTCTTGTACATATCCATAACCAGGTTTTATCACAATAACACTTTTTAACTTGTTATTTACAATTACTGGGCGTAAAATACATCCAGTGCCTTCACCATTTATTTTTAATTTTGGAGTAGAATAATAATATTGTCCCGCAGAAAGAACATTTACCTTTACTATCTTTCCATCTTTAACAAAAGGAGATACTTGTGCGTATTCTCCTGTTTTTATTTTTACAATAGGTTTTTTTTCAAAATTTAAAACATTAGATCCATAAGAAGTTCCATTTTCATATAAATTTACGTACTTTATTGGTCCAGTAACAACAGGAATCGCTACTATGTTACTGGCATTAGTAAAACTAGAACCATATGAAACAGTTACATTAACTTCAATCTGAGGATATCTGAAGATATGATAGTCAGTTCCGATCGAAGACAATTCAACATATTTCTTTCTTTCAAAGTTTTCTTTGTTTAAATTGAACTTGTCAGTTCCAGCATCACATACTTTAAAATAATCATCATCTATTTTTCTTACAAAATAATAGTTTGATGTGGATAATCCAGAAATTTGTGTTCCGGTATGTTCATATGTAACAATGTCCCCATCATTGAAATGGTGAGATTTGGAAAATATATTATTAAAGCTTGTTGATATTCCTGAAGATTTTACATATATTTTATGATTAGAGTATCCTTCACCAGGATTTAGAACTTTTATTTCAGATATAACTTTTTTTTCTGTTGTTCTAAACTTATGAATTCCCCCACTAACTTCTGTACTAAAACCTATGGTATTGATTCCCGAACTATAATCATTAAAAGATGAATATAGTTTTACTGTTCTTGGATTAACTACTTGGGCATAATAATATGATCCATTACTCAATGTATTTGAAGTTGCGTTTGATCCTAAAAAAGTTCCAATGCCAACTTCAGTATTTCCATTACTATCATAAATGATTTTATCACCACTGCTAAAATAGTGATTAGAAATAAAAGTTATAGTCTCACCAGTGATTGGATCTATTCCACCATTATCTGTCAAAAATCTAGCATCAAATTCAACTTCTCTATATCTTTTTTCGATAACTGGACTAATTATTGCATTTTTTCCATTTCCTCCAGTAATAACTACAGATACTACACC
>Ga0129333_10000978_pt1 | contig 25195 bp, 37 predicted proteins | sample CPB6_08_DNA_FD_94474 | JGI IMG/M metagenome (GOLD analysis project Ga0129333, IMG submission 94474) | Freshwater to marine salinity gradient microbial communities from Chesapeake Bay, USA - CPBay_Sum_0.6_0.8_DNA | ecosystem: Environmental > Aquatic > Marine > Coastal | place: USA: Chesapeake...
AGACAGAAGGAACGATACCAGATGTCTTAGGTTGCCAGTATGCGTTCAGAGCATAACCATTAGAGGTCTGGTTAGCAGCAAGAATGCCACCATTACCAGCAACACCGTTGTAGTTACGAACACGAGTTCCTGCAGTACCATAACGATAACCGAAGGCAGCACCATACTGAGGAGCACGATAACCGACCTGTGCCAGAGCATTCAGACCACCTTGTTCGTTGAACACACCAGTGGTAGAACTATCACCACTTTGAGCAACATAGTTCAGACCAGCAACGAATCCACCCTTCTTACCAGGTTGGACATACTGAGCACCAAAACCAGCACCAGTTGCCTTGTTATAAACACCAGGAGCACCAGCGTTAGCAAAGAAGTCCAGAATTTCCGAACGATAAACGGAAGGAATCCAGGTCATCTCGGTGTTACGAACCAGAGGACCAGCGGTGAGAGTCACACCCTTTGCCAGAGCAGGGAAACTATAGTACAGACGGTCAAGTTGCACTTGGTTTGCAAGAGATTCTGCCTTGTCCAATTTGAACAGAGAAGAAGAGGAACCAAAGGGTTGACTGGAGAAGTTACCAGAACGCAGACGGGTCTTGAGTAGATCCTTACCAGTGAAGGAAGTATCAAAACTCAGACGAGCATCATAGTTAAATGCTGCATTACCAACGTTGGTATTGTTAGCAAGACGAGCACCAGCAACACTACCCAGAACAAAGTTTACTTCACCTTTGAGTTTGGTAGTAGTGGAGAACTGAGTTGCTTGAAGCGCACCTACTTTAGTTTCCAGAGAAGCAACACGACCACGAATCACAGTGAGTTCATCACTAAACTCATTAGCAAGACGCTGAAGTTCATCAGTAACTTCGGTCACACGGTCAAGACAAGCATTCAGAAGGGCTGCTGCTTCATAACGGGTCATGGCACGACCACCACCAAAGGTGCCGTTGGGATAACCAGCAACGCAACCATAACGTTCTACAAGGTTGCTGAGTGCCTGATATGCCCAGTCAGTGGGTTTCACATCGGACAGTTGATTAATACTTGTAACCTGCTCAGAGGAAGTATATTGGTTGACTGCTGCCATGTTAAGGTCTGCGGCATTCGCAGCAACAGGAGCAACCATTCCCAGAGCAACAGGTGCAAGCATCAGTTGTTTGAGTTTCATAAAAGTTTTTGTTTTTGTGCTAAACGACAAATGTAGTTTTAGATAAAACCTCAGTATTTAGAGGTACTTAATCAAATCTTAAAAGACTATTAAGTTAACGGTATCATAACATAACCGTATCAGTTGTGTCAATTAAGAGACGGTTAATAATTTTCTCCTAAGTCTATTTGCACACTTGGAAGCATGGTAATAATTTTCCCCGTGTACTCAGGTCTCAATGATTGAATAATATAATCTTTGAAATTATGAGCTAATACAATTAGATTTTCTGGTTGTTCTTTATAAAGTCTATCTCTTGTCACTACCTCAAATCCAGTTCCAGGTACAAACATGCCCTGCTTGTTCTTTGTGTCATCTACCACATAAGCATCGGGAAAGTTCTTAGTACTAATACCAAGAGCGTTTAGATAAACACATCCCTTTGCTGCTGCTCCAAAGAATGCTGTACGACCAGGAAGATTTTCTATCCAGTTTTTATCTTTTAAAATCTTAAGATGCATACGACTCGCAGCATCAAAGAAATTAAACTTCTTTTCTGCTTTTAGATATTCATCTGCAGCACCAGTTGGATTGGAATGTTTCTTATGAGCAATCCAAAGACGCAAAGTACCACCATGAATGGTTTGTTCTTCTGTATTGATAATTCTCAATCCATACTTATCAAACAATTTAACTAGTGGAGTTACTAACCAATAGTAATAATGTTCGTGATAAAACTGATCAAATTGTAATGTTTCAAAAGTTCTTAATGTATATGGAAACTCAAGAATCCATACACCTGTATCCGCAAGATGCTTTTGAACGGCTGAAAGAAATTTTTCTACTCCTGGAGTGTGCTGAAATACATTTGTAGAAGTAATAATATCTGCTTTAGGAAGTTCTAACTCTTCATTAAAGTAATCATTAACATACTCAATACCTGCTTCCAAATTTTCTTCACGGAAAGAGGCAGATGCATCTACATTAATCAACCGCAATGGGTCGGTGGATTGAGACCGAAACGCTTTCAGTAGCGTACCATCATTACCACCAACATCAATGATAGTGTTGTGCTTTAAATGCTTAATACTATGCCACATCTTTTGGCAATGATAAACATATGGTTTATTTACAGCAGAATGGTACAAATATTTCATGTACAACTCTTCTGAAGGAATTGCCAAATCCAATTGAATCTTAAGATTTTCATCAATAACAGAACTCATTGGATATTGAGTTGCATCTAACGATTCTTGTTTTGTTTCAAACAAGTTATTTACCAATGGTTGAGTTCCAAGGTCAAGTAAAGTTTTATTCATCTATTGTTGATTGAAACTATTTTCTGTAATTCTTCCCAGATATGGATCATAATTCATGTAATCTGTAATGTCAATCTTAGCTCCATTTTGAGACCAAAAATTAGTCAATGCTTCATAATTTCCTTTGTGGTAAGCATCAACATGATCTGGATGTATTGATGAACCAAGTTCTGTTCTATAAAGTAAAAGAGGAATTGAAAAGGTATTTCCCGAATTATAAATCAAATCATCAGCAACAGCACGGGGTTTGCAACCATTGTCAAGTTTATATTTGTCACCACGAACATGAAACTTAATCAGTTTTTCCGCATGATGTCTAGTAATCAAATAACATGCTGTTGAAAAGTCATTCACAAATCTTTTGTGAAGTTTTACATGGATATCTCCTGTGCAAATAATTGCAATCTGAACCACATCCCAATCATATGGAATGTGTGCATAGAAATCATCCCAGGTAAAGTTCCAAAATCTAACCAAATCTAGATTACAATCATCCTCCATAAAGATAGCATAAGGACTATCAGAGGTTTCATACCAGTGCTTGATTGCTTTTAGGTGAGACGTGGTACAACCTATCTCTCCAGATGACATATTCTCTGGATACTTTCCAGAAATAATATCACTCAAATCATCTACTCGACCATCATATGCAGAAATACGTTCATAGTTTTTTATTTCCCAATATTCAAATTGAGATTTCATGTAATTCCATCTTTCTGGTTGACCATCTAGATTCACACAGTAAATTGGGCCAATATTTTTAAGTTTATAAGCAGACTTATTTTTATCTAATAGTTCGTTCATAAATCAATCCAAAATACTTCTTCACAAGGAATACCAAAAATAATTCTATCATCACATTGAGACCTTACATAATCTTCAACAACATAAACTTTATATCCTTGATCTAGTAAATCTAAACATAAACGATATTGTTGACTTTCAGTAAGAATATCCGTACCCTCTTTATAAGAAATATAATGAAAACAGAATGGAAGATTTCTTTCATTCTTTTTGGTAAAGTATTCTGTCAGGAATCTTGCATGTTCATTATTAAAATCATCCGTTGTCATTCCAAGATTATATTCCAATCCAAGTTTCTTTGCATATGCAGCAAAAGAACGATTGTCTCTTGGTAAGCACGGGCCACCAAATCCATATCCATACTTCAAATACTTGTTTCCAACCCTAGTGTCAGCACCAATTGCCTCTAATACTGTTTTAATTTCAGTCTCTAAACCAGCAAGAGTCATTACTTCTCCAACCATATTTGCATAACTAATTTTTGTGGTTAGGAAACAATTCACTGCCAACTTCACAAGCTCAGCAGCAGTTGTACTCATCGTATAAACTTTAGGTTCAGTGATTTGTATCTTGCTATAGATTTCTTTAATGACCTCTAGGTGTTGACCCTCACCACCAATCAGAACCATATCAGCATACTGAAGGTCTTTAATAATTGAACCCTGTGCAATAAACTCTGGATTGTAATACACATCAATACCATATGCATTCAGTTGTGTTTGGAACATCTCACAATCACCAGGATTAGTGGTGCAACCAACTATAAAACTTTTTCCATTTAGGGGAAATTCGCAAGACTGAATATCATCAATTACTTTCCATACTGCACTTATATCATAACTTCCATCAGGCAATGAGGGTGTTGCTACAAGCGTGTAAATAATGTCACATTGTTTGATGACTTCTACATTACTCAGAACTGCATTAAAGTTCTTAGCATCATCAAGCATCTCCGCAACTTGTGGTTCATTCGTGTTGATGATGCGATTATTCAGTCCAATCACATAATCATCTCTACAATCAGAAACAATTACTTCATATCCTGCCTTTTCCAACAGAAGAGCAAAGCAGATGCCAAGTCTTCCTGCGCCGATAAGTCCAATCTTCATTTTAACTTTGCTGTAATCAGTAAGTGCCAACCAAGGTTTTTCTCAAGAGCCCTAAACATTTCGGGAGGCATTGAATCAAACCATGGTTGTTTGACATATTCTCCTTTCTTGTAAGGTTCTATTTGATAAGGAAAGATATGGTCTTGTTCTATGGAAAGAACTTCATATCCATCTAACAATTCTACCACATCTTGTTTAGTGTATGTATTTGCAATCGGACAACCATACTGTGCTTCTGGTTGATCCAGTCCTGCCTCAATCATATAGTTCTTCCAAGAATCTTTTGCATAAAGCATAATCTTAAGAACACTGTTCTCATTCATATACTTTTTTGCTTCAGAAACAATCTTTTCTGGATGTGGACTATGATGAATCACTCCAAAAGAGTAAATCAAATCATAAGTTTCTACAGGAACAAACGACGAAAGTTCCTCTGCATTGCCGAGATAGAACTGTCCTGGTTGATTATAAAGACTGAATCTCTGTCTAGCAATTTCAAGACTTTCTTCAGACAGTTCTACTCCGGTATAATCTGCACCATTAAATGGAAAGTTAATTCCAACCGTACCAAGACCACAACCAATCTCCAGAACTTTCTTACCTTCCCATTGAGGGAATCTAGTGAACATCAGAATATGATTTTCAACAAAGAACTTTTTCTTCGTGACTTCATTGAAATATTCTAATGTACCAACTTCTTTAGAGGAATGACGAATGTTACAAGGACGGTCATTCCAGAACTTTTTTACTTCATCAATCGTTGCTGTCATAGTTTAAATGTAGGAATAGGATTCATCTTGTGTGCATTTTGTTTATTAAACTTTTTGAGAATATCAACTGCAGGCCCAGTTCCATTCTCCATTGCCTCTTCAAGTTCAACATAGGAAGCACCGATTTGATTTTCATCAGTTCTTCCATCTTCCCAGAGACCATCTGTAGGTTGTGCATCAATAATACGTTGATCTACACCAAGATGCTTTCCAAGTTCCCATACTTCAGTTTTATAGAGGTCTGCGATAGGAGCAATGTCAACTCCACCGTCACCATATTTAGTATAGAATCCAACACCATAATCTTCAACTTTGTTTCCAGTGCCCACTACAATACCACCCACAGTTCCAGCAACTTGATACAAAGTTACCATACGAATACGTGATTTTGTATTTGCATTGGCAAGAGGATTACTTGTATATTCATTGCTATCAGTCCACCAATTCAGACTATGGACAAACTTCTCATACACACCAGAAAGTTCGACACGAATTCTAGTAACATTGGAATATTTTACTTCCAATGCTTTAGTATAATCGTCGGAAAGTCGGTCATTATCAAGGCTTGAAAGCAAAGGCATTGAGAGTACATACGTCGGTAGTCCAGTCTCAGCACATAGAGTAGAAACTACGCCAGAATCAATACCACCAGACACACCAACAACAAGTGCTTTAATGTTGTTATCAGAAACATAATCCTGAATCCACGATACAATCCGCGTCTTCAGTTCTTCATAGTTAGAAACTCGATTCATAATACAATCCAATCAGGACAATAAAGGTCTTTTGTATCTTTGTCCGCATACGCTGGCCCAAACCACATACGAGGAGCAATCACTTTTTTGTTGGGATTAGCAATGAGCCATGCACCCCACCAACTCATGGAACTATTAGCAATAATAGCATGAGAACACAAAGACATCAAGCACAAATCTGCATAGGGTGTAAAAGAACCATCTGCATATTTTTGTTGGGGTTCAGAAATTAAAAATCTATCACCAGAGAAAAACTCTTGTTCCTTGACCCAATCTACAGAATCAGAAAACACAATCACAGGTTGGTCGTCATCAAACTCTGCAAGTGCTTTTTCGTAATACTCAATTGGTTGTACAGGGTGTTGGTCTCCACATTGAGTATAAGACCACTTAAATCCACGGGGGTCTGTAAGATTGGGGTCTCCACGACGAACATGAAGCATGATAGGTTCCCCTTCAACGGAATCTATCATCCCTTTACATGGCCCTAAATGTTCGTCATGAAAAGTAAAGTCTTTACGAATCTCATCGGAAATGTGTTGAAAGTATTTTTCCGATTGAAAAAATCCATAAAGACTTACGTTATCAGGACAGTTCTCAAACAGTTCTTCAGAAAAATGAAAGTGAGGTTCCTGAACATATTGAAATTCCTCAATCACATTCTCATTCCTTTCTGGTGAAAGTTTAAAGCATTCATGAAGACTATAGTTTTCAATTCCTTTTCGTTCTGATGGAGGAATGCACCAGTCATATCCATGTTTAGCAGCAATACCACGGAGGGCTGCATACTCAAACATTTGATTACCAAGTCTTCCCAGACTTCCCAAATGATTAAATGCTAACATATTTCTTAAGATAGTCTTGTTGTGAATAATATTGTTTAAGTTGTTCTTTGTTCATCAATTGAATCCTTTCCCACTCTTGCATATTAAATGTCATGTGAGGATTGCTAAACCAAGAGTTTTCTCCTCTTGAGTGTTCTAAATGATAAACATAATCATTAATTCGTCCTACATTATAATCCAAAGTTGTGAATCTGTAAAACCTTTCTTTATCTTCTGGCGCATATGCTTTAAAATTTTCATTCTCCATGCCACCATCAATATAAACTTGGCGATTAAAAAATTGAACCCAACCAAAATCAGATGTGTGAAGATTAGAATGTCTGTTCAGTATCTCATAGTTTCTAGTTTGTAAGAAATCAGAAACAATCTCATCTGTTGCTCTGACTTGATATTGATACATCCCCTGACCATATGGATAGATTACATCATGAGTATGATGAAGGATGGATTGATATGCTTCATGATATGAGTCTAGTGGCAGCAAAACATCGCAGTCATAATTCACAACGATTTCTGTCTTTGCCTCTACAATCATTTCATTCAGAACTTTCTGACGATGAAAGAGTGATTCATTACTCTTTTCAAAAATGTGAAAGATGCGAGTATTAACATCATAAAACTCTTTTAGCACAGGAACAACATCTCTAATAAAAATAGATTCAGAATCTACTTCTTTGATAATGATTTTTGTATCAAAGTTGTCTATTAAAAATGCAGTGGTTGTAATAACATTACGCAACCTATCTTGAGATTCAATACGAATCGGAATGATAAATGTTGCTTCTGATAAATCAATTTTCATCTGGATACCTCTTCTGATTAATAAAGAAGTCTTTATGCTTTACTACCAAGTAATTTATTTCTTTACTATCAACCATCCAAGACCCTTCTGGATGCTCAATCATAGCATCATATTGCATTGTGCTACTCGTTCGATCTTCATGTTCTCGATTAGCAATCAAAATGTCTGGGATAATATGAGGCATTCCATACTCAAATCTCATACGATGATAGAATTCAGTATCAACTAAGAGTTTAAGATTAGTGTCCAAATATATTTTTGCATCATTTAAAATAGCAACACAAGATGGACTACCAAGCAAATTACGTCCTTCTAACATCATATCACACCACCGTGGCACACAATCACGATGAGTTTCAACACCATCTGTGGTATGAGTGAATCCATGAAATAACCACTTACAATTTGTCTCATCAAATCCTTGCTTGATTTTTTCAAGGGATTTGTTATGAACAAATAAGTCATCTTGCATAATCAACTTCAGAATTCTACCCTCAGCATTTTCCATCACACAATTGATATTAGATGCTTGGAATCCACGGTCATTTGGATTCTTCATGTAGGTAATATCAAATTCTTTGCTACTCTCTTCACAAAAATCTTGAATGACGTTATCTACACTGTGATCAGATACAACAATCTCAAAGTCTTGGAATGTTTGTTTCCGCAATCCATCAAAAATATCAGTGAGATATTTTACACCTTGTCCTTTGAATTCATAAGTGGGAATACAAACTGAAATTTCAGGCATCAATTCTCTCCCAACGTTCAGGAACCAAATCTTTATCATCCAACCCTGCATCTGGCCCAAACCAATTCGTCGGAGCAATAACATGTTCAGAACCAGACAACCATGCACCCCACCAACTAAATGAACTGTTCACAATAATCTGATGAGAACACATTGACATTAGACACATATCATGAATGTTGTCGCTAGAATCAGAGACAAGGAACCTATCGTCAGAAAAGAACTCCTCACTCTTTACCCAATCAGGTTCATCAGAAAAAACAATCACAGGAAGTTCTGGAAACTTTGCCAGTGCCTTTTCATAATAACTATTAGGTTGAACTGGATGGTACTTTGACTTCACAACTTGGTCTGTGCGACGAACGTGCAGTGAGATTGCTTTTCCATCAGGAACAATCTGGTCAAAGATTTCTTTACATGTATTCCAAACATCATCTCTCCACACAAAATCATCACGAATCTCTTGTGCAATATGAGCGAAGTATTTTTCTGACTGGAAGTATCCATAAAGATTGCGATTGTCTTCACAGTTATTGAATAGTTCCTCATCAAAAGTAAAACTTGCTTCCTGAACGTATGGTGCAGGAAACAGATTCACTTCTTTAACAGATGGCAACTTAAATGCCATGAAGAGTTTATGTTGATTCTCTTCATCATGAAACTCATCATCATTCTCTGGTCCAGGAGGAATACAGAAATCAAATCCACGGTTTGCTGCAATACCTCTAGTTGCAGCATACTGGAACATTTGATTACCGAAACGTCCATTTTTACCTAGGTGATTGTGTCCTATCATGTTCTCACTTTAAATCAAATTCAACAAATCCTGTCCCACAAGTTCCATATGGAGAACTTGGACAATTAACCCCATGACCAATATTCGTTAAATCCATTTTGATATCATCATCAAAACAATTCCAAAATTGCTCCATTGGTTCATTTATGTGAATATCATCTAAAAGTAAAAGTCCAGACCAATCTTTTTCAATCAAAAATTTCATGAACTCTGTCTCTTGAGAACCTGTATGATCTGTATCAATTATTATCATTTTAACTTTATCCCACTCAATGGAATCATCTTCCATAAAGTTCATAATTTTAAATTGAATATTTTCTTTTTTAGGTGTAGTTGCGTCCACTCTTTGAATATGATCATTAACGTCATAACTTATGACTTGATTTTTCGAATTAAAAGATGCTGCTATAGCTGAACTGCCAAATAGGGTTCCAATATCCAAAATGATGCCATCGTCAAAAGTAGAAGACATGTAAGCATAAAGTCTATATGGAACATTTCCAGCAGGACTGTAGCAAGAGTCAGTTATAACGTCTTCAGGTATGTTAGATTCCTCAAGTATTGGAAGCATATAACTCATATCTAAATCTTCAAGTTGTGATAATTCTGGAATAATAGTTTTCATAGTTGAGTTCCCTCTGGAAGAAAATAATGAAACCCAAATGGTTTAATTCCTTGAGTTTCTGGAAGTGGTCGTTCATGGGAGAATCTTGCTGCAACCTCAATCGGTGCAATCTTGCATCCAAGTGCCTCATAGATATGGCGATTATGAACGCAAATATTACCATCTTCTGAAGTAAATCCTACATTCATATGCTTATAGAAGTCCCCCCAGTTTACATCAAAATGAATGTATGCGTGTTTAGGAACATCTAATAGTTTCTTGCTACGGAAAGAGAATCCACCATTACCAACACGATGAGGTTTTCCCCAAGGGTCTAGGTAAGCGTCTTTTGCAAGAGCCCAAGGTGCTCCAATATAATCATAGTTAAACCAATCATTGTCCCACTTCTCTGGATTGATTACAAAACCATCTGGTTGTACTAACAAACAATAGTCCGTATCAATATGATTGGTCAAATTATAGAGACAGTAATAGTTGTAATCATGTATGGATTTAATCTCATAACACTCTGAAAACTCAATACCTTTTGGAAGATTGCCAGGGTCTTTATGTGTGATAAGTTTAACTGCACCAAACTTAATGCTCCTCATGCTATGCTTCAGAGCAAAAAGAGCACCCTCTACGTTGTTTGATGAGATGCAGAATAATGTTACATTAGGTAGTTCAATCATAAATCACCTTCATAGATGTTGGATGTTACTTTGTATTCTTCCCATTCTACCCTACATTCATCGGGTTTGAAAAGTTTTCCTTGCCTATCCATATAGTGCGTTGGATAACTATATATGCTACAACCAAGAGACCACCAACCTTGTGAGCGATTAAAGTCAAACCAATACTTAGGGGCAATACAATATTCTAAAGTTTCACTTAACCATAGAGGCCAGCAAGCAAATGTTGATGCACCACAAATCACATATTTTGCATTTTTAAGTGCAACAAAATCCCAGGCAACACTTTCATGATAAGCAGGATACTCTGGAAGAACTTGATTTGCAGTTCTCACATCTTCAGTAACAATTGCAAACTCCATTTTTGGATTACACTCAAGCATTGCTTTGATTGCATTGTCATAATATGATCTAGGAAGCCAACATCCTGGATTACCAATCATATCCGTTCCACGAAAGTTGATGATGCAAATATTATTTCCATAAGTATCCATATGTTCATACTCTGGTTTTATTCGCAACCAATCCTTCACCAAATCAAGTTTATCATAAAAATAATCTTCAGATTGAAATATACCATCAATTTTTGTATTATCTTTAATCTTAAATAAATTTTTATCAGTCAATCGAATATCAGTTTTTAATCGAGGATCGGTATGTAGTCCATGTCGATATTCTACATAATAGTTGTCAATACCATTTGGCAGTTCTGTAGGAGGGCCACCAGGAGAACTAGAACCTCCAATTACCTCACGTCCCAAGTCTAGATTCATAAAGTAGACACCTTCAACATTAAAGCGTGGGTCACCTAAATTTTCTCTACCAGAGATACCAAACTCATAACCAAGATTATATGCAAGCATTCTGGTTGTTACATAAGCAAAAAGTTGATTACCAAAGCCTTGCCCATGATAAAGCTCAGTAATAATCATTCCAGTAATACCTTCATAGTATCAGAAACTTCAAAATTACAAGACCACATAGTATGCATAAATCTCTCTACTAGATGTGTTTCTCCCGATAAAGTATGATGTTCAACCATCTTTTTTATATTTTGATAGAATACTTTATCATACTTTAAAATATTTGCTTTAGGAACAATATAATTACCACCTGGAGCAAACCTAACGTACTTAGGATGAATTGGATTTTTAAAACAAAATGATACGAATTCGTTGTATGATTTAAAATATTTTGTGGGATGATTAGGATGATTTAAGTACCAACTATCATTATACTCCATCCAACCACCATCAGGAGAAAACATAGCATATCCGTTTTGGAGTGCTAGTTGATTTTGGTCATGATATTGCCAATCTTCAATTGCAGTAAAACATACATTATCAATTATTTTCTCAAAATATTCTTTACGAACATGTCTAGGAACAACATTACCTTTTATCAATATCAAGACATCTGGAAGACAATCATAATGATCTAAGATATATTTACAAAAACTTGTGATACTATATCCAAGATTTTCTAACCTTTCAATCGTTGCCTTATCTTTATATTCTTCAAGAGTTTGTTCTCCTTTATTGTATATAAAGGTATTTTCTTTATTAAAATTTTTTCTTTTATCTATTAATTTAAATAACCATTCCAAATCATTATTATGACAATTAATTACTAAACTTTTGGTTATCATTTTTTGATTCCCCAAAAGTATAAATCACAATGATTCAATTCAATACTAAACTCATATTGAGAAAATAGTTCATCAACATTAACACATTCTCGGATATCTTCTTCTGTTAAGTTTTTATAATATTCATTATCCCAGTTTTCACGCAAAACATTCGGCATAGTTTTCCAATCCTCATGTTTCGTTTTGCAATAATTTTCAAGAGATTTAACTCCATGAACTGGTCTTCCAGTAGTAGCACATGTGAACAAGAACAATCCACCAGATTTTAAAATCCTAATCGCGTTCTGAATACTTTCTTTATAAAAAGGATTATGTTCCCAACACTCACATGAAATGATAGTATCATAAGATTCATCAGGAGCATCATAATCTTGTGCTGGACAAACAATATCTACCCCAGGGCCTTCTCCTAAATCTAATCCGAAAAATTCACAATTTTCAAATAAAAATTCTTCATTCCCATTTACATCAAAGGAACCAATGTCTAAAACTTTTTTATTTTTAAAACTGTCTGGAAATTTTTCTTTTACTTGATTACAAAAAATCCACTGCTCTTTATGTGCCATTAATTTATCTCCAGGGCTTTTAGAATAATTTTATCAAAGAAATATGGAAGAGTCAATATTTCTAAGTTCATTGTCTGTGCTTGTTGAAATAGATAATCACTTTTAATTAAAAGTTCTTTAGTAACTTCTTTATATTCATTCACAAACAAAACAGGAAAATCTTTATATAACTCTTCCAAATATGGATGCCTCTTCATGATTGGTACTCTCCTCATATAAAGAACTTCCCAATTACGATGACAATCAATAGCATTTCCTCTTGGACAAATCATAAACTTAGACTGTGACAAATTGTACAGAAATACTGAAAAAGAAACTCGTTGCTCATGAACTTCTGCCCAAGGTTGATTATGGAACAAGTCTTTTACACCAACTCTTTCTTGATGAGAACCTTCATTATGACTTACATATAAAAGACCAGGAGGATTAAGTGGAAGATTTTTCGCAGCAGAAGTAATGTCCTCAATTCTTCTGTCATCAGGTGTCATTCTTCTTTGCAATCCGTATGGTGCAGGAATAACTTTACCACCATAAGAAATGGCATTAACGGCAGAAATACATAAAACATTTTTAGGGATGGCATCAAAGATATAATCATCAATTGGTGTATCTTCCAAATTTGTAAAAATGATAAATTTCATATCTGGAAAGTTCTCACATAGACGAAGTAAATCGTTTCTTGCATGTAGCGAATTTATATAAGGTCTATCTGATTCGCTGACTTCCTTAATATATCTTTTATATAAACGAATATTATCAATAAACAAAGTCATATAACTACGACTTTTTTTTACTTCAAATAACTTAGAAACAAATTCAACGTTCGTAAGATTTGCATCCTTCATGAATGAAGTATAGATATTACCCCATTGACCTGACTGGTCTCCAAAAGAATAGTCGCAAAGTTTAGAAAGTGCTACACCTTCAATCAATTTCATGGTTTAATTAAATTAGTATACTTTTCTTGATTTTGTTGAATATATTCTGGGAATGTGTCATCAATCGGAACAACTTCTAAACGATTTGCGCGTCCCAGTGGGTCAAGTCCCATATCAATTCTCTCTTCCATATTATCAGTATTGGATGAGATATTATTTTCTGTATGTTCGTAGGAAGCAAGTTTAAGACGCACATTATCTGCATCGCCTAGGAAACTAAAGTGCCAACCAGCATTTTCAATTTGATGTGCTTTCCTCCAGTCTGTGCGAAGCCTATCTACAGTTGTGTTCTTCAGGTGCTTAAAGGTGCAGAGACGAGTGCCTTTCCAATTCTCTTGATACAGATAGTTCAGTTTAAAGTAAAATGCACGACACAGAGCAACATAATTATGTGCTGGGTCAAACCAATCCAGGTCTTCAATCACATATGGGTTAATAATTTCATCAGCATCACTTGTCATTACAATGTCATCATCAGATGCACCTGCTTTGACAAGACCATAAGCACTGCACTCACGATTATAAACAGCACGCTGAAAGCGAATAGGCAAATCAATATAGCGTGTTCCACTTTCGTCTGTGCTGCTATAGTCAGTATGGAATGGTTTCTTCACCAAATATGGACTAAAATCATCAGGAATTGTTTCAGTGATGTTATGAATAATCTTATCGTTGAACTTTCCAAAACGGTCCTTGTTCTCTTGATAATACAAGGGTTTCTCATTTCCACTCACGGTGAAAGGAGATTCTGTCAAAACAAAATAATCCACAACATCATTCAGAATGTTGAGACGAAGTTCTAACAAATCTAATTCGTTAAAGAAAATAAATGAATCAAATACTTTCATCGGTCAGTCCTTTAATACGCAGGTGATTGCTTCTTTTGCCAGTCTTCCAACTTGCTTAAATTTAGATACGATTTCAGCATCCACAACTTGGGGGTCTACATACCAATCCTCATACGGATTACCTTCATTAGCAACATTTCTAACAACCAGTTCATAACCACGAGACTGTAAGAATCTCATTGCTTCTTCTTGGCAATCTGGACCCTCACGGTAAATATCAGTTTCATAGGTAATTACAGAAAAACGATAATCATCATGTGGAAGTTGCATCAATGCATTCAATGTTTGTTGTGCTGGTTCAATATCAACTTGCAAGTAATCAATTTGCTTGGGAAAATTATTATCTTCAAAAATTTTCATGTAGTCTGCAGTCGTTGCATCTTCACATAAACAAGAATTTTTACGAAGGCTATTGTAAAAATCCACAGCAGTTTGAATGATTTCAAAAGAAACTCCTCTCCACCCAAATTGAGTCTCAAGCAAATAACTATTGTTGATGACTACAGGATGGTCGCCACCAATCTCCACATAGGTTCCATTCTTCTTACCATTCAACATACTCAAGACAAACATATCTTGGAATGCTTGTGAATAGTTGTTCTCAATATCTTCAGACCCAACAAACTGATGACGCAGTTTGTCAAAGTCACTCTTAAAATATCTACCGCAGTTTGGGAATGTAAAATCGCTCATTAGTTTTTCCAGTAGTCGTAAATGTCCTTGGTTACTTCATATTCCATACTCTTCACTTTTCTATTAGGTTGTTTCATCGCCCATACAAACATACTCCCAATCAATTCATCAAGTTGAGTTTCATCTCTAAAGTCTAACATTGTTTTTGCTTTTGTATGGTCGCAATAAGCATGTTTGACTTCATGGCGTGGTTCTCCGTGTTCGATAGGAACTTCATAACCATACCGTTTAGCAATCATCTGAACTGATTGTGCGACTTGATTTAGAGTAAAGTGTTTATCTGCACCAATATTAAAGATTTCATTATCATAATCCGTAAGCAGTTTATCAAACGGTTCCATATAATAACGAATGTCAGAGAAAGCACGAGTCTGCTCTCCATCACCATACACCAAAATAGGTTGTCCGTTGATTGCTTTACGGATAAAAATACCAATCACATTTCTGTATCGGTCCCAAATGTTTTGATAAATGCCAAGAACATTATGAGGACGGACAATATTATACCGAAGACCAAACTGTTCGTGTGCCAGTTTTAAATCACACTCCACAGCATACTTAGCAATCCCATAAGGGTCAATTGGTTGAGGTCTCTTATCTTCTGTAAATGGAGGTTCTTGCTCTCCATACACAGCCATGCTAGATGTGAAGATAAATTTGGTGTTATGAGTAATACATTCGTTAATCAAGTTTGCAGAGCAGACAAGATTATTTCTATAGTTAAAGTTGCGAATGAATGGAGACAATCCCTCTGCAGCATAAGCAGCAAAGTGAAGTAATATGTCTGGTTTGTGCTCTTCAAACAATTCAACAACTTTCTTTCTCTTCTCCAGATTAAACTTTGCAAAGGTAAAGTTTTCTGCTGTCGGAACAAATGCTTTATATCCTCCAGAAAGGTCATCAATACCAACAACGTGATGACCGTTTTCTAGAAGATGTCGTGTATAATTTGCGCCTAGAAGACCAGCGCATCCAGTTACAAATATTTTCATTCTGGTAATTGATAGTCTAACATTAACTTTCTTTGTGCTACATCATTTTTCCAACTGCAAGGATAGACTGGAATATAATCTTTCAGTTCTACCTCATAGACAGTCACATCTGTATCATATAGCATAGAACAATTTAAATGCTCCGTCAAGTAAGCATTAGATGTAAAAAGATTTTGGATGTTGTGAGAACACAGTGCTGCAGAAACTGCAAACGTTCCTACTCCTGAAGTTGCAAGATTTTTTGCAGCAAGCAGTGTTGCATAATCTTCTACAACAGAAAGCGATTGAAATTTTAGTCTCCCAATCTTTTTTAATTCAGGAACAACAGGATTATTACTATTTGGTTCTGCAACTATTACCACATTCTTAAAATCTTCAATCAGAGCAAGATAGTAAGAGAGTGGATTCTGAACATAGTTATGTGGTTTTTCATACTCTCTTTCGATAATATCACCACCACGAATATGAATCACTAAAGTATCATCATCAAACGGTTCTAGTGTAGGAACCTTGAGATGGGGTCTAATATAATTTTTACATACTCTACGAATATTCGAATAAACATACTCTTTACTGATACCAATCTCATTACCACCCTCTAAAGTTCCATTATCACAATGGACTGTAGGTTCCCAATTATAAAACTTACCTTCAACAAGTTGGCCATCTTCACCAAAATTATAATTAAACTTACCGATAATATCGTGTTCTAGTTTTTGGTCAAAAGTATGTTTACGATTTTCTGCAAGCATTAAACAATTTGCAGTTTGTTGGATATTATTTCCAACTCTTCCAGCCCAATGAGAAACAGAATATCGCATCACTCATACTCCTTTTTCATTTCTTCAAATACTTTTTCAATTCCTTTATCTAAAGGAGTTTTTGGCAACCACCATCCAGTAATGTAGGTGTTTGCCTCATTTCTTTTGTCCATCTGAACGCTATCTTTAGCAACTCCTGGTTTAATTTTTACATCATATCTACCAATACGATTAAACTGCCCCTGAATCATTTCGGCAACAGATTTAATAGAGTCATTATGAAATGATGTAATGTGCAATGGATCAGTTGGTTTAAAGTTGTCATAACATTCCATGACCGTTTCTAACCCTTCACAACAGTCCTCGGCATAAAGAAACTGACGCTCTTCAGTACCATCAGTCATCATTTCAAATTCACCTTCCTCAAATCCCTTACGAATAAAATCAGTAATGACATGAGATTTTTCTTGATCTTTCTCTACACCATAAACATTCCAAAACTTAACAGTCAATCCACCAAGAGTTTGAGTATAAAGTTCTCCAACACGCTTCAAAACACCGTAAGGAGAATGGCTCATATTGCTCATCTGTGATGATGCAAATACAAATGGTTTGCGGTACTCTGCAAGATACTGGAAAACATTTACCATCAGTCTTGCATTATTATTGATGAAGTCATAAGTGTGTTGATACTTCTTGAGATAGCGAGAACCACCAACATCAAACGCAAGAAAGAACACAAAATCACATACTCGTATATCGTGCATTAATTTTGTATTTGGAATTTTGGTAAGGTCTTGTTCCTCACCATTCACAACATCAAATTCCGTAACATCATGTCCTTTGTTACGAAGATACTCTGTCAGATATGCACCAATCTGTCCTTTAGATCCAAGAATAACTATTTTCATATTCAAACAGGATGATACATTACAGTAATTTGAGAATTAATCCAGTCATATGTCTTGCGAATACCCTCCTCAAGAGTTTGAGAATAGTCCCAACCAAGTTTTTTACGAATCAAATCGTTATTAGAGTTACGACCACGAACGCCAAGAGGACCATGAACATGGTTCTTCTCAACTTTTTTATCAGCAACTTTAGCAGCGGTATCTACTAGTTGATTGATTGTCACCATCTCTTCAGAACCAATGTTTACGGGCCCAATAAAATTGGAGTCCATCAAACGACGTGTTGCTTCAATACATTCATCAATGTATAGGAATGAGCGAGTCTGTTTGCCATCACCCCACACTTCAATAGTTCCACCTTCTGAAGGAAGTTCTGCTACCTTACGGCAGATTGCTGCAGGGGCTTTTTCACGACCACCTTGCCAGGTTCCTTCTGGACCGAAAATATTGTGGTAACGAGCAACCCTAACTGGAATACCATAATTGCGATTATAGGCAAAATACAGTCTCTCTGAAAAAAGTTTTTCCCATCCATATTCGGAGTCTGGGTTTGCTGGATACGCGGACTCTTCACGACAGTCGGGATTATTTGGGTCAAGTTGATTATGCTCTGGATACATACATGCTGAACCAGAGTAAAAGATTTTTGTCTTATTAAGTTCTTTAAATTCGTTCAGTTGTCGCTGCGCTTCAAGAACGTTCAAATTAATCTGAACAGAATTATGCATAATATCTGCATCATTCTCACCAGTAAAGACAAATCCTGCACCACCCATATCAGCAGCAAACTGATAGATTTCATCAAAGGTATTAATATACTTTGATGGTACAAAATGGTAAAAATTACCAAGGTGACCTTTGAATTGAATTACTCTTTCAACAAAAGTAATATCTCTCAAATCACCCTGAATAAATTCATGTGCTTCTGTTTCAGAAAACTCTGGACGCTTTAAATCAACACCACGAACCCAATAACCTTCGGAACGTAGTCTTTTTACCATATGACTTCCAATAAAGCCACCAGCACCAAGCACAAGTGCTGTCTTCTTATATTCACTCATAGAAAAGTATTCACTCCTATTATATATTATAGATTAATTACAGATAGATTGCAACCCAGAGTATAGGTCAATTTCCTGTTTAAACCCCAAGTCTCTAAGTTTATCTGCATTTAGAGCAAAGTTTTTTGCCTGAACTAATTGATTGAATCTAGGTGTTTCTATCGACAAAAGTTCACTTTCACTTCCTAGATTTTTTTTACAAAGTTCAATGATATTCCTAAACGGTAATGCAGTTCCGCTTGCAATATTATAAATGGAGTTGAGTTTTCCTTTGTCCATAACCAATTTCAGAGCCCTACAAACATCTTTGACATGCATATAGTCTCTTAAGTCTTCTCCATTATTGTAGAGAGTGATGGGTTCATTATTTCTCATCAACTCAATTAAAAACCCAAGTACGTTTTTCTTCGCAGAAACAGTCTTGTCTTGCCCATAAACATTTGCAATTCTCATGATGCGATATTTCACATCATAAACTTGACAGAACGAAATAATCATTTGTTCTGCTGTCCGTTTAGTGATGGAGTAAAACCCCCTAGGATCGCAGAGTGCATCTTCCTTTGCATACAAAATATCTGGACCATATACAAATCCAGTGCTGACATAATTAAAAACAATGTCTTTGGATTTGCAATGTTCCAGAGTTTCCATTAGCACATTCAGATTTGTTCTGACATCTAATGTCACATCTCCCAAAACATTATAATTGGAAGTTGTACTAATCAAATATAAGATATTATCCGTCTTTGGTTTTCTTTCTTCTCTTGAAATAGCAATGACTTCATCGGAAAACAATTTACAAAATGTTCCGCCGATGAATCCCGTTGCGCCATAAACAGATATTTTATTCATACTTATCACACTCTTTAAATGATGTTCCTTTGGAATCTTTATCCGACAGAATTGGTGATGTCACATTCCAATTAATATTCAAATCATTATCATTCCACATTAAGGTTCGTTCATATTCTGAATAACGATAGTCAGTGACTTTATACAACACTTCTGCCTGATAAGAAACAGCACAGAATCCGTGAGCGAACCCAGGGGGAACCCACAGTTGTCTTGGTCCTGGAGTCAAACGGACACCCATCCATTGACCGTATGTGCTTGAACTTTGACGCAAATCCACAATTACATCATAGATTTCACCAGCAATACACCGCACCAATTTCCCCTGTGGATGTTGAATCTGATAATGCAGACCTCTTACCACATTCTTTGTAGAGATTGAGTGGCAGTCCTGCACGAACTCATAGTTCCCAATAATTTTTTGAATATCACGGAGATTGAAAGACTCTGTGAAAGAACCCCTCTTATCCTCAAAAACTTCAGTTGTGATAATATATGCGTCTTTTAGACTAGTTCCGATTGCGTTCATACCATTCAATTGTTTTGTCAAGTCCATCCTCTAGAGAAAAGCGTGGAGACCACTTCAATTCGTGTCGGATTTTTGTAATGTCCGTGGAATAACGACGGTCGTGTCCTGGACGGTCTTTGACATATTCTATCATATCTTCCGTCATATTCATACGGTCCAGAATCATTCTCACAAGGTCAATGTTTCTGAACTCACATTCTCCACCAATATTATACTTCTGACCGAACTTACCTTTCAACCACACCTCAATCAATGCTTCACAATGGTCCTGAACATACAACCAATCACGAATTTGTTTGCCATCACCATAGATAGGAACTTTCTTACCTGCTAAAAGATTTGTAATGGTTTTAGGAATCATCTTTTCGTGATACTGTCTAGGTCCATAGTTATTGGAACAGTTTGTAATCACTGCAGGTAATCCATAGGTGTTGTGATATGCCATTACAAAATGGTCGCTTGCTGCTTTAGATGCGGAGTATGGATTTCGAGGAGAATAGTTTGATTTCTCTGTAAAGTATCCATCCTCAATTGAACCATAAACTTCATCCGTTGAGATATGAATGAACTTCTGAACTTCATACTTCAGAGATAGATTTAAAAGATTCACTGTCCCATTGATATTCGTCAGGATAAATGGAGAGCAATCCTGAATGGAATTATCTACATGGCTTTCTGCAGCAAAATGAAAAACCGTGGAAGGTTTGTGTTCTTTAAAAACACGCTCACACCCACTCTCATCAGCAATGTCAATCGTATAGAGGAAGACTCTATCTGGAATATTGTGCCAGTCTGCAGCATAAGTCAAACTGTCAATACACACAATGTCTTCTGTGGTGCAGGTGACTAAATGATGAAGAAAATTACTCCCAATAAATCCAGCACCACCCGTAACTATTATGCTCATTTTTGACCGTATTTTTCTAAGAGTTCTGGAGAATATTGTTCTGGCACCTCTATAATTTCTTGTTGTTCCCTTTTTTCTTTTTCAAGTAAGTAAACTCTATTTCTAAGTTCTGTAGAGGAATACTGATGCCTTCTCAGATGATAGAAGATTTCTATACCGTGGTCAATACAATATTGCTTTCCTGTAAAATCTCTGTTCTCATATTCCTCACTCAAAAATCTTATATCAATTGTCTGTGTCTGAATTAGATTGAGGAGGTCTGCTTCAGTTTCATACACAAGGATTTCATCAACATACTTACATCCCTGCAGTTGAACATAACGCTCATAGACCGTCTGGACTGGTTTGTTCTTTGCACCAGGACGGTCAATGGTTGGATCAACTTGAAGTGCTACTTTCAGATAATCACACATTTCCTTTTCCATTTTGAGCATTGTAATGTGCCCAGCGTGGAAAAGGTCAAATGAACTGCAGTTAAATCCTATCTTCATGCTGATTATTTTTCGAATATTTATTATTCATTTAAAGGGTCATTTTGACTCCACCACCTAGTTTGACTGAACTAGGAAAAGTTGGGTTAACTTTGATATCTCGGAAATACCAAAGAATGCACACAAAAATAGTACGTCCCAAAGTTTAAGTTTGATAGCAAATGGTACGGTAAGAATACCTCCAATACATTTGATTAACAAACCATATTTAAATTCTCCCCATAACATAGTTTGATAACCAAGTATGAGGAGCATATTTCCAATCCACCTAAGCAAATCAGATTTAGACATAAGGGGTTGCTCCCGACCAGTGCTGTTAGAGACCATCCGTGTCTTCTTCATCACCTCTTATATAACAAGGAACTCTATCTGGATCAAGCCATTTAGTATATTCAAAATCTTCTATTGCGGTTAGAAGTTGCATTTGATTATCTAAGAGATACATGTCTCGATATCTTTTAGTCCAACTATCTGCTTTTTGAATACGATAATCTAGAAATCCATTATCAAGAGTTCCACATTCTACATAACGATATGGAAATCTTTCCAGAATGATTTTCATACTACTTCAACAGATTCAAGATCTTGGGCAACATATTCCATCAGAATTTCATAGTCATCAAGAGGGTCGCCTGAGAACACAACTCCTTCGTTTTCATAATAACGACGAACCTTTTTGAAAAGTTTCGGATTCTTTACGTCAAGGTAGAAGTCACCGTTTGCTGCACTACGAAGAGTTTGAACGTCTTTCTTAAATTTTGCTGTGAGAGTCATTGTTTTGAATGTTGACCTGACTATTATAAGGGTTTGACTTGGAGAAGTCAAGATGGACAGATTTGTTTCTGTCCTATGCTGGTTGTGGGGATCGAACCCACCTTAGGCGAATTATGAGTTCGCTGCTTTCGACCAGAGAGCTAAACCAGCATTTGGTAGGACTGCTGAGACTTGAACTCAGTTCACACCGTTATAAGCAGTGGGCCTTAACCCATAGGCGACAGTCCCTCGAAACCGGATCTATTGTAGAGGACCTGGAACTCTATGTCAACAACCTTCTTCATGGTCAGTGTGTATTCGTATCACATCATCATCCACATTAGACTCTTCAAACACATGCACTACTTCATTATAAGGAACTATAACTGCGTTCCTTTCTCCATCTGTTATGATAAATGATTCACCATTTTCAACTCTTTCTATCAAAGTATCAAAATTTGTTTGAAACTCTTCAACTGTAAATCTTTGAAGTTCGTCAATTTCTTGATTCATTTTTTCATAAATTATTTTATGAGTCGGGCATAAAGGATTTGAACCTTTGACCTTTCCGCCCCAAACGGAACGCGCTACCAAACTGCGCTAATGCCCGATTACTTGTTAAGTATACTACTTCTTAATCCACCTGTCAAGGGGTTCCCAATGTTTCCATCCGTATTTATGAATTGCCCAGATACCCATAATGGGAGGAACGATTAGAAGATATCCAATCAAACCAAGAGTATAAGGATTCTCCAATACCCACCGCGCAAAATGTCCCATTAGTATCCTCTCCAAGTTTTAAATTCGTGATAAAAGTATTGGTCTACTTCGTCAAGACCACTCAAAGGTGCGTTCTCCTCTTTGTATGCCCATTCTACACAAAAATCAACGATACGATAGTCACTCATTGATTTGTGTCCCCACATTCTTACAAAAGCAGAAGTGGCAAAATGATACCGCTGCCTAGTGTGCGGTTCCATTTCCTTTATAATGTTTGGAGTCATAATACCCTCCTCTTGTTCCAAAATAGAGTGTTGCTAAAACGAAAGGGATTGAAACAAATAAAAGTGCTTTTGCTAATAACATATTTTTATTGTGGGTATGCGTGAGTGAGACCCCACCAAATCCACAGTCCCATGACTGCACCATAAATTAATGTTGAAAATAAAAGTGTTTTAAACATCTTCTTCGTCCTCGTAAGTAGATGGTTCTTCAAATAGTTCGTCTAACTTTTGTTGCAGAACTCGTTCTTGTAATTCTTTTAAGTTTTCTTCTGTAAGAGATATCATTTGTCCTTGAGTAACTCTTCTATTCTTTGACGCATATTTGTACTTTCCTGTTTCATATAGTCTCTGAGTGAATATCCTCTTCGACCTTTCATGATACAAGTACCTTGATAAAACATCGTGGCAGCAAATACTAACAGGAAAACGATACCAATTATTTCAGGGTAATGTTGAGCCATGGTAGTACTGGTGGAATAACTCCTACAAGTCTTAAAAGTCCCTCAGCAAATAAAGCAAGAACCACCCAACCAACGCACATACTAATGATAGAAGCATTACGGTTGTGTCGTCGTATTGCTGCATCGATCATCTCCTGTACTTCTGTACGAGTTACATAGTCATCATCAAAGGGTTCCATCATTTTTCATCTCCAAGAAACTTTGCAAGGGGGTCTCTTCGGGTTTTGACTATTTCAACTGCTCTTTTGTAGAACATATTGTCTGTATTATCAGACTGCTCGAAAGTCTCCTTGATCTTCACCCAATTATCGTAGGTGTGCTGATCCATAGGTTAAAGGTTGAATACTACTAATTATGTTAGTGAGTGCTTTTGCTTTGTCAAGTTTGTGTTGATTTCAAGAAAGTGTTTAAGACAATCTTAAATTTGTAGTATTTCTTAAAGCGGAAAGAACAGGAATCGAACCTGCGAGGGCGTTAACCCCAGCCGCTTTCAAGGCGGTGTCCTCGACCAACCGGACTCTTTCCAAAATAAGTCCTCAACGGACTTCAAAATCCAAACGCTTTACTTTGCGTTGGCGTCTTGCCTCTTGCCAGGCAATATCTTGAGAAGAAAGAACGTTTGTTTTTTGTTCTTTCTGAATAGAGTTTAGCATTACAACTCGTGTTAAGTCAAGTGCTGAAATCCTATCACCACGAATCGTTGCCATATTTGAACAACCACAAGTTACAGTTTTGGTTGGGTGTCCTGTTATTTCTTTATTGCAATCTTTGCATCTTATTGAAATCATTGCTATTCATCCTAATCACTGTAAATGCGATCTTAACATCCAAACAAACTTACCATGAGATTCCATTAGATCTTGAACTAAGTTTGCAGTTGCATATTGTTTTTGCTCTTCTGCTTCCTCTGAAATTTCTTGCATCAATTCACAAAACTTTTCATTATTTTCAAGAAGTTCTTGAAGCATTTCTTTCGCTCCAGTTGAACTTGCTGCTTCTTTGATTTTAGTTACTTCAAGCATTCTCGAAAGAGAACTCAAAGGTTTTACATTCAAATAACGCATATGCTCTGAGAGACGGTCAATCTCTTCAAACATAGTCTCATACTGACCACCGAACAATTGGTGCAGTTGAGTAAAGTCTTCACCTACGACATTCCAATGAAATGCCCAAGTTTTATGAAATAAAACAAAAAGCGATGACTGTGCATCACTTAGTAGTTTATAAAGTTTTTCCATTATACTCTTTTTATTTTTATTTATCAAGTGGGCGATGACGGATTCGAACCGCCGACCTACTCCGTGTAAAGGAGGCACTCTACCGCTGAGTTAATCGCCCGAAACAGGGGAGGCCATCCCCCTGACCTAGAAATATTCTAGGTTTTAG
>Ga0129333_10000979_pt1 | contig 25182 bp, 22 predicted proteins | sample CPB6_08_DNA_FD_94474 | JGI IMG/M metagenome (GOLD analysis project Ga0129333, IMG submission 94474) | Freshwater to marine salinity gradient microbial communities from Chesapeake Bay, USA - CPBay_Sum_0.6_0.8_DNA | ecosystem: Environmental > Aquatic > Marine > Coastal | place: USA: Chesapeake...
ATTGGTTCTAAAGAGATATTTGACAAATACAGTTTGAACGCACCGTTTGAATCGAATTGAGTATTTGATGCAGCGCTGTATCTAACAAAGTTTCTAATTTCTGCTGAACCAATTTTTGTATTTTGATACGTTTGCGTATTTGCATTATAACCTAGACCGATATTCACTGATGATGTATCAACGCAGTGTAGATCAACCTTTTCTGATGCCAAGAAATTTGGGAAGCCAACAGAAGTTACTGTATTTCCGCGAAGTCCTGTGACAAATACATAATTGCCATATGAGATGTCGACGTCAACTTCAGAAAGCGATTTTACATCTGCTGCGCTACGAGGTTTGTCAACGTTGACCTTCATTGTGCCAAGTGTTTCAAACTCGAATCCCTTTACATAAGCCTTTCCTGGTTCGATCGCAATTGTGTATTGATCATCGTCTAGACCGTTGACAATTGATGCACGGAATGGCTTGACTGTGTAGTCGCCAGATTCATCGTATGTTCTGCGAGCAAGAGTTTTCTCGAGTTCAGCATAAACTGGATATTTGACTTGTTTGGTAATAAGACCATTCTCAACACGCATGAGTTCGAAGAACTTCGATTCGTCGACAACAGTATCAAGTGGTCGTGTTGTTAGAACTAAACTAAATTGATAGCGATCAGCACCAGGAGCTTGGTAATTGAAAGAAGACTGTGCTGGGTCTAAAAGCGTTGTGTCAATCTCACTGTCAACAATTTCTTCGTTGATCTCTAGACCAATTTTGACATTTGCAGAAGAAGAATATGCGTTTACAACAGCAGTTTGATCGAGAACTTTTACAAAGTATCCATCTGCATAAAAGACACCTTCGTTGATAGAAACCACGGTGCCGAGACCGCTGGTGTTTGTGGATAGTGTTCTTGCCTCAGTTGTCTCGCCAGCAACTCTAACAGTATCTGCAAAGCCGAATTCGTTTCCTGTCATGTAGCGAACCATAAGAGTTGGGTCGCCTTCAAGTGGGTAATAAGTTGCTAGAACCTTTGCTTGGACATTTCCAGAAGCATTTACAATGACGCGATTTTCAAAATCAGCAACATCAACATCAACCGTGTTATAGGTCTTTTCGAGTTTCACCCATTTGCAAGTATTGTCAAGTGTCATGTTTCCGCCGATAACTGGAGAGCCATCTTGGAAAACGTGATCACCAAATGCCTTGATTTGATTTTGGAGAATAGATTGAATCTGCGTAAGTTCACGAGCCTGAACAGCACGACCAGGCTTGAAGAGAATCTTCATATAGTTATTATCTAATGCATTCTCTTTGAAATCGTCGTAATATGGATCTATGTTAAATTCCATGAACTTTTACCTAAAATGACAGTACAATTTTTACTTGATCGATTTGATTATCTACACGAGTGATATTTGTTCTATTTTCCATGTATATCAAATCACCGCTAAATGGCTTTATCTCTGAGTTTGAGACCGATAGAATCGGAGTCGTAATTCCCGAGTTAGCACCACGCACTTGAGCCGCAACAGGAAACACCCCTGTGATGTTATTTATGTACAGATAGTTATCCCCTGCGGACCAGTGAGCAACATTCGCTACTGCATTGGCTGCAGCTAATGAGGAACCGATAAACACTGTTTCTCCATTCACAAACTCTGCGACGGTCGGATCGCTGACAATGAGGCGAGTCGTAGCACGATAATTTGTTAGATTTGCATACCATGCACTATTTGCAATCAATGGATTTACAAGGAGACCGACTTGATTGAACTTGAAGTTCGTTGTAGAATCACTGATTGGAATCTTATTTCCATCTGTATCATCGTTCAATTCTACGCAAATCATTAGACTATGCGCACGAAGTTCTCTTGCAGGGTTCGACCCATGACCACCAGAAGGTCCGATTTGAATATCGAACACAGCATTTGATCGATCTACATATGCAGTTTGAGTGTTTGCCGCATGGATAAATGGAGTGTTTACTTGCAGGATTGTATTATTTACAATTGAAACGACATTTCTAGAGACACCATTTATCGTGACAATGTCATTCACAAATACATTACCGAGGAATCTTGTCGTACTTGCATTCGCCGTGTTTGCATTCACATAAGTTGAGCCATCAATATTGAATGTACCATTTAGAGTTGCAGGATCTAAACGATTTGCAAGAATATTGTTTGCTGTGATGGTTCCACGAGTGTAATTATTACCACCGATCTGAACCGTCACTGAGGTGATATTTCCGTTTGAGACGCGAGCCAGTAATCTTGCATCAGATCCATCGGTATTTGTCACAGAAAGGAAACTTCCTGTATTTGTATTTCCACCAGCTGAGTAGCCAGAGCCACCCCAAAGAACTCGTACAATATCGATTCTTCCATCTTTAGATCCAGCAACCACAGCGCTGTCTGTTACAACTGGCATCCATTGCTTCGTGAAGAACTTTTGCTTCAGACCAGGTGGAATCGTATACATATATTTCCAGCGATATCCATCTGATGTAACGATGAATGGATTCTCTGGAAGTTGTCCATCGATGTCGATCGTTGGTTCTACAGTAGAGATTGCATTATTGCCATTGAACAGGCATTTGAAAATTTGATCGCGATTATTGCGAACATAAAAAGTGTTTGCAACTTGAGGATAAGTATTATCTCGTCGTTGCACTGTCACGCTTGAATTTGAATATGCAGCATTGGCATTTAGAGAAATAACTTTATTACTTCTGACAGAAACGACCTCGCGAGCATCTTCGCCAACAATAACAACATTACCTGTTCCAACATTACCAACAAAGTTCGCAGTTATGCCAACGATAGTTTGACTATTTGAAAGTAGAGTTAGTGACTGACTTGAATTTGTATTCGAGAAAACACTATTCACAACGAGTGAGGTGTTATTCGTTACAGAAACAACGCTCTTTGTTGTATTATTGATTGAAATTGTATCGCCAGGAAACAAATACGAAGTAAATGTGGTGCTAGTGCCTACCACAACATTAGAGTTTGTTGTAATACCGACTGTGCCACTTAGAATTGTATTCGCATTAGAATTTGCTGAGCCAAGATTATGATAATCAACATAAGAGAAAATCTCAATATGATCTTCATATGTGTCATACGTCGTTCCAGATGCCCAGTCGACTCTAGAAATAACTGGTTGCATATCTGACTCATAAATCTTCTTCATACCAACCATACTATAGTAGAATTCATTTTTACTATTAGTGGTATAAATTACATTCTCAACATTAGCTGGATCATTTCCTGTAAAGGAATTTGATCGACCGATTGTAATATATGCATTACAAACAGATGAGTTAGATAGATCGTCTTTGATTCTATCAATGAGAAAATTGCTAAAAAGAGGTGTTATGAGAGATTTCATTGATATTTCAATTTCCTGTTAGCGTTACAATACTAAATTTATGGCTAGTTGCAAGATTTGGAACAACATGATACACAGAAGAAGTCACATTTCCATAGAACCAAAGGTTGAGATCAATATAGTTGCTTATAATTGCATTTACTCTAGCGTTTTGAGATGTTGCTCTCTTCAAGTAAATTATATCATTGGTATTAGATGAATAAGGCGAGTCAACAGTCAAAACAGTCGCATTAGAGATATTTATTACTTGTCTAACCTGGTTTGCAACCATGATATAGTCATTGGCTACCAATTGCGTTGTGAATAAAGTTCCAGTACCAACAACAGTTGTATTAGTATCATACACAGTGACTGTTCCTGTTTGTGCTGTGTACACATTTGCAGTAGCAATATTCAATGAGACATTGTCTCCAACTACAACATACTCACTCAACACATTCGCATTTCCTGATATGACGAGGCGAGTGTTTGATAGAATTTCAAGGGCTTTACCACTTGAATATGTTTGAAAATCACTATTTACGACAAAATGCGTCGCATTTGTTACAGAGATAACTTCTCTAACTTCTTCACCAATTCGAATAATATTATTTACAGAAACAATCGGAGCATCAGGATTTGGCGCCAAGTTTCCTGCATAAAGTCCATCATAACGAGAGTTTGGAAGAGCAATAACCTCGTTTCCAGTGGCGTTTGAAGCGCCAAGAATTCGAAGGAACATTGTATTACTTGTTGCTAAACCTTGTCCACGATAGATAAAGTCACCATATACTTGAATTTGCGTATTGCTTACTACATTTGAAATGACTCTACTGATTGGAAGTCTGCCAACTGCAGCCTCATTATCGATGATCAATAGATCACCAACGTTTACTCTATTATTTGCATAATCAACGCTTGATGGGGCTGGAACAAACAAAGTAGAAGTGCCTACAACCACATTTGAGTATGAGTTTGCAACAGTAACTGTTCCAGCTCCAGCACCATCAGTTTTGTTCTTCGATAATATTGCAGTGACATTTGAAGAATGCTCAACTGCTCTTTCAATGTCTTGCTTAGAAATAGTCTTTGCAATCAACGACATACCTGCTGGATGAGCAATATTTTTGATTGTCGTTTCATAATCTACTAAATTTTTCTCTGATTCAACAACATAAGAGAAGTTATGATAGACCTTACTATCTTGAATAACTTTATCAGCACTAGTAAATCCATCAGTATTCAAATAGAATCCGTTGAACTCGATCAATCCATTAGCGAAGAAGGCTTTTGCTTTCGCAAGACCATTACCATACTTCATTGGGTTTGGAAGCCCATCAGCAATAACTTGAGATGCATATTGCTCTGGAGCTGGAACGTTCATTGAAAGATTAGAGTTGCAATAAACGCCATTTGCTGTGATCAAATCTGAAGTATTGCTGAATACTCCAGAATAATCATATAATCTAAGAACACCAGTGGTTGTGTTATACGACTTCACATTTGCTCTAAATGTTGCCGTTGCTAAACTGCTTCCCTGATAAGCATACTCAGTTTCGTAAAACACATTAGATTCTGGAACTGGATTGATAACAGTATCAAGAACCTTCATAGAAACGTTTGGTGTGGCAACATAATCATAGCCACGATAAATGAGGCGAATATCTTTTACGCGACCAATTGCAGAAGTGTTTACAATATTTTCAACGCCATCGCCAAATAGATATGCCGTTAGCACTGGCTCTGTTCCATCTAAACGCTGAATAGTATTTCCAGTTCCTGTTTTCTTGAATTCGCTATTTACAACCAGATATGTGTTATTTACTACGCTCACAACACGACGAATTTCATTATTGACTTTGATTAGGTGGCGAGTGTTCGCACCACTACTTCCAGCAAAAGATGTTCCTGTTCCGATAACTACGCGACTGCCAGTTGATACATTTACTGTTCCTGTCAAAGAAGTCAATGTCTGACTTGCTCGTGTCACAAAAACTTCTGGTCGTGCAAGATATCCTTCACCTCTATTTGTAATCTCAACAGATGTGATACGACCTCCTGCGCCGACAGTTTTTACTCGACCAGAACCACCATATCCACGACCATGAAATACAAAGGTGTCATTTACTGAATAATTCGATCCGCCATTTAGAATGCGAACATGCGAGATCAAACCAAGATCTTTGAATGTCTGCCAAGTTTGTCTCTTTAGAACTCGTTGATCATCATTTTCATAATCATATGCTGCTGATAATTGAGTATCGTAATGAGACTCAATTCCTAAAGTTGGCGATTGTCTAAATCCAGCACCACCATTGAGAACAGAAACAAGTGCAATTCCACCTGTATTCTCAGTCACAAAGTCTAAACATTGTATAAGTTTACTATCTGCATTTGCTGGAACATTATTGCTTGTCACTGAGTTTATAGTAAAGACCTTTCCGCTGCCACCTTCGTTGAGTGCGCGAAGCGTTTGACCCGAAAGAACTGTCTCAACAGTAAGTCCAGTTGCAACTTGAACATCGTATAACAAAAGACCGCCTGTGTTATTTGTTGGTCCACTCAATCCAAATATTGTATTATTAGGAGTTGCAACTTTACCTGTGAATTTTGCATCAATATAGTTTGTTCCATTTGCCCAGAAAAGTTCATTATTGATAAAATAATCGTCTTTATCTGTTTCTGTTACGTTCAATAGAACGTTTCTGTTGTTTAGAGTGAGTGCTTGCAAATTTGCAGCACTAATAAGACTGCTGCTTGTATAATCGATTACAGATCGATCATATGTGATGCTCTCAGAAAAATTCTTTTCGCTATTTGCATCAACAGTCTCATTTAGAACCACAACGCGCAAATCGGTGAAAGAGTTAGAGCGAGGATCATCGCCTGTGCTTCGGTAGACAATAACTTCTGTATTTGAATATAGACGATATCCATATCCAGGAAATCTGGTTGTGACGGATTCAATAGAACCAAGAGTTACATTACCGACAATTGCAACTGCGTCATTTGCCTCACCTGTAAGACCAAGACCACCAACAACAACGATTGGATCACCGATGTTATAATATAATCCACGACGACGCTGTGTTGGATCTGTTCTAATATTCGAATCAACTTTGATATTAGAGATTGTACCAACAATTCTTTCTAGAAACTCTCTTTCTTCACCTTGTTCATCGACATAAGTAATGCTAATTTTTTCGCCATTATTGAAATACTGCTTTACGTTTGAGACATAAATCTCAATAATTTCTTTTCCATTTGTTTTATCAATGGTTCGATTTGCAGTTTCAACAACACAAGTTGCACCTGATTCAGTTCCTGTTACAACTCTCTTATTCAGAAGTTGCACATTTACACTTTTGTTTGAATCACTAGACGTAATCTGAAATGCTTTTGGTTTTAGCCATTTACCATCCGATGCAATTAGAATTTCTTCTTTCGGGTAAACAACTTCAATATCTTCGGCAAATAATGCTTTGAATAACCACTTGAGCGATTCTTCGCTACCTTTTTTGCTATAAAACTCTCTTGCACTTTTCAAAATCTTTTCAGTGCTGAGTGCAGTTCTTTCTGGAAAATATGGTAATATTTCTTGTTTGAAGTATCGAATAAACTCAGATGGTGTGCTATCAATGTCACGATATGAATCAATATTCATGGCATGATAGATTGTATTGCCAGCAGTATTAGAAACACCGTCTGGATTATTTGTTTCTAGCCATTGATAATACAACTCAATGAAACGCTGAAACTTTGGGTGATCTGCTCTGATAAAATCAGGTAACTGTGTTTGAACCAGCGCAGATATTGTTTTTTCTGTCACAGACATAATTAGCCCACAACTGGTGTAATGACTGTTGTTACGCTTCCAGGATCAGATAGATCCATAGTCACAATTTTATTTTGTGACGATGAGAATACTTTTCTTGCTGGTATTGCATGAACGACTAGAGTTCCAAACGGATCAGATACAGAAACAGGTTGGAAATTGTTGATTTTCACAATACCTGTTTTATAATCAATGACACCGATATTTGCATCAATTGTTTTCTTTACTGGAGAAACTTCGTCAAAGTAATAGATCTTTAGACGACCAGTTCTTCCCTGAAGGTTTACATCAAGTAGAGCGCCAACTCCACCACCACCAACAACTCTTGCGCTTGCTGATGTATAATCAGAACCAGTATTTGTGACCACAATTTTCTTTATTTGTCCATTTACAATCAGTGCTTCAGCTGTTGCGCCTTGTCCATCACCTTCGATGATTACTTCAGGTGTTGTTGTATACCCACTACCTGGAGCAAGAACAGAAATGTCATCAACTCCAGTGTATGATTGGATAACTTCTTCGATATAGCAATCTCTCAAGACACCAGTATCATCATAGTATTTGAATGATGGAGTAATTTGTATATGATCACTCACTGTTCCTTGGATCAGTTCAGTATTGAAATCAAGTGTATAAGATAGACGTTTCGTGCTATCAGCAAAGAAACGTTTCTCGAGAGAGATGAAGATATCATTGCTGACAATTGAATTGTCGCAGTCATCAACAGCTCTAGAAATCTGAGAAACTCTAAAGATAGAATTGAAACTGTTTAGATTTGTTGATGCAAAACCGCGAATTGCAGCAATAACTGCAGCGTTGACCTCAGAAGAAGTTTTATTGGTTTTTGTTGGATCATACCAAACTTCAGCGCGCACATTCACATAGTTATAATCAGCTGGAACATATTCTGGTGTCACAGTAAGAACACTGAATGGCTTTAGAATATTTGTTTTGACATGTTCAATTTCAGTTGCAGTAATCTCATATCCACCAAGTGGCTTTGCTGAGAAGAATACCTTTCCATATACAGGAGGATTCACTTCCTCACCACCCCATACATTGACTGCATCAAAATATGGATAATCGCGATTTACAAGAGCAATATAATCGTTCTTTGTTACAGCACGATTTTGAGAAATGTATGCCTTTGGAGCAGTAAAGCGAATCTTATCGATAGTTTCTGCAGCAGCACCAGAAGAAGATTCATTCACTAGTGTGACATCTACTGATGTATTTCCGCCTAAAATGGTATCGAGAAGTTTGAACGAGCGCAATCCATTTGCATCAGATCCGCTAGTTACAATATAAGATACGACAACAATATTACCATTTGTCAATTTCTTTCCGATAATTCCATCACCGAAATAGATTTGATATTTTCCATTCTTATTTTCTTCAAGATAATAAACTCTTGCATTTGCATCAACATCTGTCGCGTCTTGAGATAATGTATATGATTCTAAATTGGCATTTTCTGCTGATACTTGAACAGAAACTTTTAGTGTTTCAGTATCAATTCCCCCATCAGGAATTTCAAAATACTGTTTTGGGTTTGTTTGCTCATCATATGCGAATGTGAATCCAGTTGGCTGTCCTTCTTTGATTTCTACATTTTCAACTACAAACAATCCAGTATCAGAATTTTTTGTTGCAATTCTGCTTGATGGCGTAACAAAAACATAGTTGGCGCCATCCTTGCTCTCAGAAACAAAGCGAGTAAATCGAGGAATTAGAACAGCACTGTTTGAGTCGTTTGCAACTGGAGTAATTGTCAGATCAACTGCAGCGCGAGCAGCAACTCTAGAGCGAGGAGTATATCCAAGAAGTTTAGCATGAGACACAACAGACTGACGAGTGAGTGCAGTATCAATAAACATCTCATTAGCAACCATATTCAAATAATATCCCATATAATGAGTATTATATGAAAGAAGATCAAGAAGCACAGACATGCCTGATCCTTCAAAATTATAATCGCTAAATTCTGATTGAGACTTGAGATAAGCCTTTAGATTATCTCGAATTTTATCAAAGTCTAGTTCTGCGACTTTGAGTTTTGCATCTGAATTAGCCATTTAGCGTACTCGTTCTAAAAAGAATGTTACAGTTATAGGTTCGATTGTATTACGAACAAAGAAAGATAATGTTATATCATATCGATCTTCGTCGTAATTTGGAGCAGCAGTGATTTCTTGAATCTCAATTCTTGGCTCATAGTTCTTTAGAGTCTGAAAGATTGCATCTTGAATCAACGAAGTTGTGACATTGTCAATTGGTTCAAATAGAAACTTTCTTAGGTTTGATCCAAGTTCTGGCTTGAATGGTCTTTCATAGTGACCTGTGAGAAGAAGGTTTCGAATTGATTGAGAAATTGCATTCTCATTGAGTTTTTTGGATATATCTTTCGTCACAGGATGTGCTGTGAAGTCGAGGTCAAAATCCGAAAATTTTCTTGCAATTAGACTCATTCTAGTGTTGCGCTATCCAATGCTGTGCTCAAAGAAGTTACCACGCTACCCTTTCCGACTTTATTGAAGAGGCTATATGTCACGCTATCTGTGTCTGCAAATTGCGAGGCTAAACCAATGGCAGAAGTTGCATATTCTACTTTATTCACCGAGTTTGCAAAGTTGTTCACGTCTGCCGTTCTTATATCATCGAGAGTGCTTTTTTGATTATTTAGTAGTGTTATCGTCTCCGATACAAGAGTGGATATCTGCGAAGAATTGGCGACTGGATCTAGTGTTTTGATGAGATTCAGATTTCTTGCAACATCCAATTGTAGTTTATTCGTAACTCCCTGTAGACTATCATCTGCGAATAGTGCCGAAGCGGTGTTTTTTATAAAGTCGTCTGCAGTATCAGTCCCCAGACTCTTGAGTGTATTTCCAGTATTCATCAACTTTTTTAGATCTGGAACAGAGTCGCTAACGGACTCTGTGAGTCCAGATAACTGGCTGGTGTGTGTTTGAAAAGAAGAGAATGAGGTTTGCATATTACCCAATGCAGTGGTGAGCGATGATAATTGTCCACCAGAGAGAACAGAGGTGAGTGCAGCATCTCCAAGCGTAGAAGTCAGACCTGAAATTTGATCGCCGATTGCAGATTCAAGAGCTCCCATTGGGTTTTCTACTAGGTTTGAAAGTTGACCTGCAGCGTCTTGAATTTGACCGATGATTCCCCCAAGCTGACCACCAAGAGCACCCAATCCACCCCCTTCTCTAATTGCAACAGGTAATCCACCGACTGTGACAGTTGGGACCTGCTGAAGAAATGATCCACCCATGTGAAGGCGATCCATTACAGTAGATTTGAGTTCAGAAATAATATATGCTTCCGCTTTTGTGACGAATCCCATCAGCCATCTCCTCCGCCGATAATCGTTTCAGTTTTTGGGTATATTCTCTTACCAATTTTATCCACAACAACATTTGTTACCGTCGACGCAATTGCAGCCTTTATGTCTGAATCTGGATTGAATTCTATATTTCGATTCAACGCTTCTGTAGAAACCTGATCAATTTTATTCAGGAGAGTATACTTCAGATCATCTTTCAGACTCAAGATAGAACCTTTAGAGTCATTCACCATTCCTTCGAATGAGAACGTTCTGTCTGTTAGTTCTCCCAACGGAACAAGATTTGAAGCAAAGTCCTTTAGAAGTCCATCAGCGGCATTTTTGACTTCTGTAAATACAGATGATACAGTCGAAGTTACACCCTCTAATGCCTTACCGAGCATAGATTTTTCTGATATTGAAACCTTTTTCGATGTCACTGCAACTTCCTCTAAACTTTCTGCAGCAATTCCTCCAGAAGCAACATTTGCTGCGGAATTTGCCGCTTCAGATACTTCTTCTGTGGATGGTGTGGATCCGCCACCCTTCAATCCAGTTCCAGATGCACTTGATGCAGATCCAGATTGTAGCCCAATTTTTCCTGCAGGAATATCGACTGTTGCACCAGCAAGAGCAGCAGTTGCGCCCTTGAGAGAAAGTTTGCCACCAGAGGTGAAGTTTCCAGACCCACCAGCTTTTAGATCCATTCCACTTGTTGATTCAATTTTTACTGAGCGACCTTTGATTCGAATATCACCATCAGCTGCCATATTGATGGCTTTTGCCTCAATATTGATTGTTGATGTTTTCATATTGAAATCACCATCAACTGTAATCGCTGCTTTGCCTTTGATATAGATGTAATCGCTTCCCATGATCACAGTGTAATTATCTTTTTGCACTCGTTCTACTCGATTACCTGCGCTATCAATCTCAATAAATGATCCATTTCGATGAGCCAAATGAACTCTTTCTTTTCCAGGTGTATCATCAAACTCTAATGCATGACCAGACTCTGTCTCCAATGCATTATTGTATGGGTACTTTGTTGCGTAGGCTGGTGCAGGTTCACTCCAAGAAACACCACCAGCTGATTTGATACCTTTCTTGAGATTCTTTTTTCTTGTCTCAATAATGGTTCCTTCTGGTTTTCCGCGACCAAGTCTATTTGTTGTTGGTTCTTTTGTATATTTTGATTTTGGATACTGCTCAGCATTATCATTTGGCTTTTTAGGGCGAACGCTGAGTGTTGTTCCAGGATCGCTAAATCCTTTTTGATAGTTTGGTTTCTTGTCTGGCTTTCCTGGCAAAACCCCCATAATTGCTGGGTTCTGCGCACTATCACCGTCAATAAAAAACCCAAAAACCATATCACCTTCTTTTGGCGTATAACTATTTGGATTGTTTACTGGAATTACAGGATGTGCCCAAGGAAGCGTATCAGTTGGGATTTTGATTTTATCTTCCGTGTGCCAACCAAAGCAACGCACGCGGACACGACCAAGCTGCTCTGGATCATTGCGATCTTCTACGATCCCAATCCACCAGATAAATCCCTCAAGTCCGATAAAATTTTTCTTTGCTCCTGGCATCACTTACCCTTCTTTGATAATCTATTCAAGCCTTCTTTTGCGCCTGGAACTTCTTCAGCATAAGAATCAGACACTAATTCTGCAATTGATTCAAACATATCTTCTGTAAATTTATGATTCACAGAAGTGACTAGATATTTACCAGTTCTCTTTTTATCTAATTTTTTACCTGATTGATTTGCAGACTCGAACATTGGAAATTCATAATTCACAACGTCGCCAGCCTTGAGTTCAATATCTCCAGGAATTATAACTTTGATTTTGAAATGGTTGAGCATAACCATATGCATTGCTCTTGGTAACAACCAATATTTTACGTCGTTACTCTTTTCTGATGCTGTGTCATTGATTGAGAGATATGTTCTAAAAAATGATTCTTTAGAATCAAAAAGCGTTTGATCTTTAGCATTCTTGAATGTGTTCACAGGTTTGAATTTGTTTATCAAATTACCTTGGGATTCTGCAATGTTTAGATTGTAATCTGCAAAATCATAACTCTGATTGAATAGATCAACCAACATAAGTCTTGAAGAAAATGCTCCATTAGAGATCGATGTGAGCATATCAAAATCATTTAGAATATCTAGATTATCGATAGAGTCTTTATTATTAGCAGGATCTCTCTCTGAATTCTTGATTTCATATCTCAATGTCTTATACGGTTTTTGTTTGATAAGAGTTTGAAGAGAAGTCAAATTGAAACCATTCTTATTTTCGAAAAAGAAATAACAGAACTTCTTTTGATCATATCCTCTTGCTGTCGCCCATTGAATGGCTTCAAGTGGACGATAATTTGGAATAATAAAATCGAAATTTCCAGAAGTATCTTCCAGCGATGCAATTCTAGTCGCATCAACCTTGAGTTCTTGAGTTAGGATGTCAGAAACAACATTCTTGATTTTTGTTGATTTATACGCCTTACTTACAAGCAATTGCTGAGACGTGATCATCTCATCTGAGCAAAAATGCAATTTATATGTTTGTCCAGAATCTGTGCTGGGAGAACGAGATGATGTTTTGAAAATTCTAAATGTTCTTTCGAACGGTCTAGACAATCCTGGCTTATCAACGCTGACTCTCAGATACTCGTTACCAACAAGATAAAAGTTGCTGAATACATCGTTACCATCATTGATCAAAATCTCTCCATACATAACACTTGCATATATGTCTTGAAAAATTTGCATTTCAACATATATCTGTCTCAGATCAAGGCTTTGTCCACCTGAGTTGATAAGTTCCAAGGAATTGAATTTGAAATCCTTAGAACCAAATACTCCATCTGATGAATTGTTCAGATATTCTTCAGCCATTTGTCATCAATTGCCTAAATTCATTCTCAACTCTATCAAGATAGATTGGATCAAGGAGTCTAATTTTTCTTCTCTTTTCGTTTTCTTCTTGTTCATAAGTATAGATAGAAACTGCTTTATTCTTTGTCAAAATTGTTACAGTATATGTCGGATATGTGGCTGTCTCACTAGAAATGATCAAAGAAGAATCTGCTTCCGTTGGAAGAGAGACAGTTTGATTAGCGATCGCATTTGTTGTATAATTTACAGAATACTCACTGATTCTAGAAGATTCGATTGTTTCATTTAGAATAACACCAGCATACATAGCAGTAGTTTTGATTTCTCTTTCATAATGATGAACAGTTGTTTGTGTTTCTTGTAGAGTCATAGAATACTTATTTTGGATGTACTCATCCAAAACTGCTGCGCGCATTGGCCAATCATAGTATGGATTTCTTATGTTATTGAACAATAGAATAATCCAACTTCTATATGGATCTCCATATGCTTTATGCGCTAAAGTGTCGGGCGTATCTTCATCAACAATCAGATACTCATAAGAAAGTTCAACATTATTTGCAACTTCTCTGAGGAAGTTATTTCTTGCAAAAATGTTTGTTACTGCATTGACATTGATTGTGTTTTTGTCAAAGGTATATAATGTTTTTGGGAATGACTCGAAATACTTCATTAGTAACCTTCGTCGATAAGTTTCTTGTGCATAATTTCGACTTCTTTGAATCGAAGCTGCATGCTAATTTCTACTGGCATACCATCTTTGAATGCAGTCCATTGACCAGCACTTCCATAGTTTACATCGATGCCTTGCAATACGCAAGTTGATAATCTAGGCAAATTTGCGTTTCTGTACGGACCTACCATAAATTCAATATCAAATTCTGATGGTGGGATAAAGTATCTTCCACGACCATTAGATGGGATTTCTGGAGCAGCGAAGAATCTAAATTTCTTCACAATTTCTCGAATAGCCTCTGCTTCTTTCACGTTTCTTGGAGCAAACTTGAAATCAAATAAAAATTCTCTGTTTTGAATATTCTTGAACAACAATTCAACCTGAGGATTCAATGCCAACCCAGCAGAAAATAATAAAACATCCGTGATACCTGCACCAAAGTTTCCAGTTTTCTCAGCAATCAAACCTGCCGCCTCAGCGCCAGTTCCAGTTCCTCGAGTCGCACCCAATCCTGCCATAACTGAACTCTCAGTTCCACCTAAAATATCACTGCCAACTTGAGCTCCCAAACCAGCCTTACCTAATGCCTGCGTCAAACTTACTTGATCGTAATCGTTTACCAATTGTTGAGTTACTGTATCTGGCATATAAAGAGAGATGGTCGCTGCAGCGCGACGAGTTTTACGAGTTAGGTCGATCCCAGAAACAATAAAAGCGGAAGCCGTAATACCAATACCAGAAGAAATTGTACTACCTGCAAGTTCACCTGCAAATCTTCCCAAGTCTTTAGGAGAACCAAGAGCAGCGCTTACAGCCTCTCCTGCATTATTGATGGCACCTTCAGCGGTTATGATAGTTCCGAGACCTGCAGTTGTTCTTGATGCAGCATCATCTCCGAGAGCATTTGATGATCCAGCTCCCAACCCAGCTCTGCGGTTCGTGTCAGCGAAAGATGCTACGTTCTGAGTTTTCACTGAATATTCAGATTTGTTCTGAATCATCGGAATAAACTTGATCCAATGAAGATGTCGTTCAGTGTTTCCTACGCTCAATGGAAATCGAAGGTCGTCAAATTTGAATGGATTTTTGACTAGGCTTTTATTTACTCCTGTGGGTGAATTGCTCAATGTAGGCTGAGCGTTTCGTTTTGCATCTGCAGGAGTAGATTGTTGATTTGCCATTTAGAGACCCTATAAATACTTGATGGCTTACAGCGGTAAATTTAGTCCGAAAAATACCAATAAATATTTAGGTGACCCCACGAACATATGGTATCGATCATTATGGGAACGCCGAGTAATGGTGCACTTGGACGATAATCCAAGTGTGATCGAATGGTCAAACGAGGAAATAATCATACCTTATTTATCGCCTATTGACAATAGTTGGCATCGATATTTTCCTGACTTTTTCGTTCGAGTTCGAAATAAAACAGGTATATCAGAGGCGATGATTCTAGAAGTAAAACCAAAGAGTCAGTCCGTTCCTCCTCAAAAGAAAACTAAAATAACTCGAAGTTACATCAAAGAAGTTGTGACATGGGGCGTGAATGAGGCAAAGTGGAAAGCTGCAGTTGAGTATTGTAAAGATCGAAACTGGAAATTTAGAGTTATTACTGAGGACGATTTAGGAATCTAATGGCAACATCTCTTATCGATAAGGTCAACGCTCAACTTGCTGCTTCTGGAATCAAACCAAGAACTTCAGCAGCACAGGCTTGGCTCAGAGATCGTGTTTCGGCTCTTCGAATGCCATCAAACAGATCAAATATCCTCAATGACGCTAAAAGAATCTCAGCGAAAGCATTTGTTGGTAGAATGTATTTCTATCACTATGATCCAAAACTCAAAGATATTCTTCCTGTTTATGATAAATTTCCACTTGTAATTCCGATGGAAATGTACTCAGATGGATTTCTTGGCATGAACCTTCATTATTTGGATCCAGGAAGTCGTTTGGCTCTCTTAGACAGACTATATGATTTCGTAAACAACGATAAATATGACGATACGACTCGATTCAATCTTTCTTATGCTTTGTTGGCTTCCTCTAGAAGATATAAATTGTTCGAGCCTTGTATCAAGAGATATCTGCTGAGTCACATTCGTTCCTCTTTGATCTATATCGAGCCTGACAACTGGGAAACAGCGATATTCTTACCTACCGAAAAGATGGTGTATAAAAAGTAATGTTCAAGGTCTCAGACTTTCTAAATCACTTCGACAAACATAATGATTTTGCAAGAGCAGCGAAATTTGAAGTTCGCATCGCTCCTCCAACTGGAATTGCCGACCTTGCAACATACGATCTTCGCTTCCAATGCGAGACCACTGAACTTCCTTCATATAGTGTAAACGCGATTGATAACAGATACTACGGAGTTCCTGAGCCAATTGCAGCCAGTCCTGTTGCCTTTGGTGATATCACTCTCAATTTTATCTGCGCTGGTGACATGTGGGAAAAGAAACTATTTGATCGCTGGATGAACGGAGTTATTCCGATCAATAACTACAAACCTCGTTATAAAGATGAGTATATATCCTCTCAGATCGAGATCTGCCAGTTTGATGGTGTAGCGACAAGCGATAACATATCATCTCAAACTTCTAAAAAAATATACTCTGCAGTCTTATTCTCTGCATTTCCAATATCCGTTGGAACTCTTGCGCTCAATTGGGCTGGTGATGATATTCATCGTCTTCCAGTCACATTCAGATATGATTATTGGCTTCCAGGGAACTTCAACACGGCACTTCCTGCCTCTGAGCAGCCAAGACAATCACAAAACAGACCAAATGGTTCTACGCCACCAACAGCAGTAGGAAATAGAGGACAAGAGCGTACAATGCCACCAGTAGTGGCACCAGTAGTAAAACCAAAACCAGTAAAAGGTGGTGGTGGTGGATTTGCTGGTGGTGGTGCAACTGGAAGTTGGTAAACTAAACTATGGAGTAAATTATGCCTTTACCTAAAATTGAACATCCAATTCATGAAGTGTATTTGAAATCCTTAGATAAGAAAGTTCGATACAGACCATTTCTTGTCAAAGAAGAAAAACTTCTACTCATGGCAAAAGAATCAGAGGATCTACAAGACATTCTAAAAACAATCAAGCAGATCATTTCAAATTGCTGCTTAGATGATATCGATGTTGAGTCTCTTCCAATCTTCGATGTTGAGATGTTTTTCATACATCTAAGAATCAATTCTGTTGGTGAAACCTCTGATCTAATGTATACATGCGCACATGTTGTCAATGAAGAACCATGCAACCATGTTGTAGAATTTTCTCTTGATCTGAAGAACATCAAGTATAGATTCAGTGAACAACATAATAAGATTATTGCATTGAATAAGGATATTGGCGTTTGTATGAGATATCCTTCATTGACTTTACCTCAATCTTTACTTGATGATAAGTTTCAAGATGGTGGATATGAAATTATATCAGAGTACCTAGATTACATCTATGATGAAAATCAAACGTATAAAAAAGAAGATATTAGCAAAGAAGAACTAGCTGCATTTTTCGATGATTTATCTCTTGAGCATGTAAAAGCAATAAAAGAATTTTTTGTTAGCGCACCATCGGTTGTACTAGAACAAGACATAACATGCCCAAAGTGTAATAACAATCATAATATGGTTTTGGAGGGCGTTCTAAATTTTTTCGAATGACGCTTGGTTATGATAGTCTGAAGAATTACTATGCAACGAATTTTACATTGATGCAACACCACAAATATTCGTTGTCAGAATTAGATAATCTAATTCCCTGGGAAAAACAGATTTATGTGAAACTCTTAGAAAATCATGTGAAGGAACAAAACGAAAAACTCAAATTGGCACAGGCTCAAAGAAGTAGATGAAAAGTAATATCTCAGACAAAGACATAAAAAAACTTCGAGAACAATTACGAGAACTCGAAGGAAAGACTTCTCAGAAGAGTGCGAATCTTCTAGAGGAAGCAATTCGTTCTGAGACTGAGGGGCTTGGTCTTGTTTCAACTCTAAGAAAACAAAGAGAGATTCAAGAGCAGTGGCAAATTGCAACTGAAAAGACCACAGGATTTTTGAGTGGGTTTCTAGAAGGCTTTGTTGGGGAAAAGGCTGGCAGAGCACTTTCTCTCAAATACGCAAGAGCAAGCGACGAAGAAGTGAAGAAGGCTCGTGACTTTTTCGATAAGTTCAAGAAATCTGGCGAGAAACAAGAAAAAGTTTCTGCTAAAAAGAATGAAAGAGTTTCAAAAGATTTCAAATCTATAAAGAAGATTGTAGTAGGCATACAAAAAGATATTCAAACGATTCGAAAGGCGATGACTGGAAAGTCTTCACCAGATGTAAAATCCGCTCAGTATTATTTCGATGAGAGAATGGCTGGTGGTGGAAGATATAAAGATCGCGAAACAAATAAAATCGTAAGCAAAGATGTTGCACTCAAAGGCAGAACTGAGAATCTAACAAAGGCTATTATGGCTGATGAAGATCCAATGATTCGTCTTGCAGATACAGTTGATTCTATTTGGAAGAGTCTTGGACCATCAACCAAAGCACAGAAAACTGTTCATGAACGACTTGATGAACTGGAGGATGATATCGAAGCTGCTGACGATAGTAGTTGGCTTGATCTCTTGGGTGGAGGTGGTGGTCGTCGCGGAAGAAGAGGTCGTCGTGGTGGTCGTCGTGGTGGCATGGGTCGTCGTGGTGGCATGGGTCGTGGTGGCGGTATGCGTGGTCTTGGAATGGGTGGACTACTTGCTGGTGCTGCAGGTGGTTACTTGGCATACTCTGCTGTTGATTCATTTAGAGATCCGAATCTAGAACAGTATAATCCAGATTTTCTAAAAGAACAGGCGATCATGGCTCGTGAGGGTGGAGATGCTGGTGCTACATCAGCAATTCAAAATCAGATTACAGCACAAAAGACAGATATAAAACTTCAAGCAGGAGCCAGTGCAGCTGGTGTTGCTGGAGCAGTTGGTGGCGCCGTTGCAGTCAAGAAGATAGCACAAACTGCTGTTGTGAAAGCAACAAAATCAAAAGTCTGGGATCTTTTTGTGAAGTTTGTTGCAAAAAAATCACCATCTCTATTTGCTAAAATTGGAGCACGACTTGCCCTTGCTGGTGGTCTTGCAACTATTCCAATTTTAGGTTGGGTGAGCGCAGCTGTAACTGTTGTTGGTAGTGTTTGGCTGGCATGGGATCTCTATCAATTATGGAATGAATTTTCAGCATTGAGTGATGCAGAGAAAGAGCTCTATGATGATAAAGTTATGAAGCAAGCAGAACAACAAAGTTCAGCGACAGCAGCAAAAACTCCAACAACACCTGCAGCTTCTGGTCAAGTTGGGGCTGCTCCGAAGGCACCAGCAACACCATCATTATTTGAAAGTGCATCAATCAATGTTGGATCTGCTGTTTCAGGTGCTATTGCAAGTGCTAAAGGTTTCTTTGGTGGCGGACCATCAGGAAATGATCTGGCAAAGTATGTTAGATTGAAAGACAGCAGTGTAAATTTGAATGGGCTAAACCCTCAACTCAAAGAAAGATTTGCAGCACTTGCAAAAGAATATAATGAAAAGACAGGACAAAAGATCCAAGTAAACTCAGGATATCGTAGTTCAGAAGAACAAGCAGCTCTATATGCTAAAATTGGTTCACCTAATGCCGCACCTCCAGGAAGAAGTCGTCATGAGAGTGGATTAGCAATTGACATCAATTCAACTGATGCAAATAAAGCAATTGAACTTGGATTGATGGCAAAGTATGGATTTGTTCGTCCAGTTCGTGGAGAGACGTGGCATATTGAACCAATTGAATCTGCAAAACGCGGACCAACACCAGATAATCCATACAAACCAGGTGCTCCTGTTGCAGTGGCGAATAATGGTAAAGTTGCTTCACCAGAAACTGGATCGAAACCACCAGCAAGTGTAGCACCACAGAGTGCGACACAAAGTTCTGGTTCTTCAATGGTTGCATCTTCTGCAGAACCAACACAGTCGATGTCTGCAGAGCCAAGCAGTTCATATGCAAGCAGTAGCATGCCTGCATCAACAATTACACCAATTCAAAGTGATCTTGGTGCTTCTGTTCAGCAACAAAGCAGTCAATTGGCGTCAAATCAAATGACTGCCCAAGCACCTCAAGCGCCAGTTGTTGTGAATAACACTACACAGACATCTGCGAATCCATCGGCTGCACCAAAACAAAATATACCAAAAGCGAACGCAAGAACTGCAGATAGTTCATTCACTCGAGCATTGGCTAGAGACTTTTCTCACCCAACAGCATTTACAACTGTCACGCTGATATAAAAAAGGGGGACCGAAGTCCCCCTGAAAACATCTACGGTTTTCTAATCGAAATTACTCAGCAGCAAGTTTCTCGAAGAATGCCATATCGTCATCATCGACGCTGACATTTTCTGCAGTAACAGTTTTCTTCGCAGCAGCAGATCTAATGACTGGAGCACTCGCTTCTTCATCATCGATTCGCTTTGCTGTAGCAGCAGGAACTCCACCTGCCCCAAGCACCTTGTCCAACTTCGCCTTGAGTTCATCATAGGACTTGAAGTTGTCTGGCTTGAGGAAATCTTTCAGAGAGTGAGCCGACTTCCAGACCTGTTCAATCTTCGCATCTTCGCCATTGAACAATGCAGCAGGAGTCTCAAACTCCGACTTATCATAGTTGCGATAGCCTTCGACATTACGAATCTTGATCTTGAAGTTTGCACCCTTCCAGAAATCGAAAGGATTCATTGGAGTCTCATCAGCAAACTGCGGCTCAAGTTGCTCCTTGATCTTGTCGAAAATCTTCTTTCCGAACTTGAACAAGAACACCTTACCTTCATTTTGCGGACGCTTTGCGTCAGAGATCACAAGAACATTTGCGATGTAGGTCAACTTGCGCTTCTGCTTACGAGCAATTTCCTTGTTGGCTTCAACGCCAGAATTCCAAAGAACTGTATTGTATTCAGAAACAGGATCAGTCTTGCCAAGAGTTGTGAGAGAGTTCTCAATATACCAACCACCTGGACCTTGGAAACCGTGTGACCAGATTTGAACCCAAGGAAGACCATCTTCACCGTCGACTGCTGGTGTATCGAGGAATCGAATAACTGCGTATCCGTTGCCAGCGGCGTCAACTTCTGGTTGCCAAAAACGATCATCAACGTTCTTGCCACCACTATTACCTGCTGAAGATTGCTCAACTGCCTTCTTCAACTTATCAAGGGAAGAACCCTTATTTTTTAGACTTGATAGACTCATTTGTATTCTCCGTATAGCGTTGTATAAATGTATATCGACTTGTCCACTTTTTCATCATCACAATATCATTATATATCATTTCAGTCGCCAAGTAAAGTTTCTTTTGTGAGAATTTTATACTTGTCAACATTCACTGCAAGAAATGATCCATACTTGCGGATCTTTCTTGACACTTTGGGATAGATGATATCATCGCTGATCTTCTTGTCCCAAATTCGAATAAAGTCGAAGATGTTATTGAGGATAACCATCGTCTCAATCGTCACATCTTTTTGGAGAAATGCAACTAACAATTTTGGAAATTGTCCATCTTCGACTTTGAATAAATCATTGAACGTTTCTTTTGTGGCAATCTTTTGCAAATCTTCTTGATAGATCTTGCTCATCGAATCCGTGGTTCGTTTCCAGTCTTTGTAAGTTTCTTCAGCCTCGTCTTCAAGCAATGACTTGGTCCAATTATCGTCACTGTGTACAAAATTAGCAACCAGAAATGGAACCATCTCATCGTCGCGATACTTGCGCGCAAGACGGTGGAATAGAAACTTGTCACGGCGTTTCTGAAATGCATCTATTGAGACTCGAGTCTTGCCATCATAATGAAAGAAGTTATAACTCTCTGAGGTGAAATGTAACTTGATGGCTTGATAAGTGCAATACAGATCGTAACCGTTCATAACGGAAGTCTGCCACCTCTTGGGAGAAATCTCAATTCCATTGCTTCACCTTCAATGATACTTTTCAATGAGTCATTGATCAGACTTGCAGCCATTTCAATCTCAAGATTGTTTCGTTCGCAGTAAGTTGTAACTGCGTCCATATGATCAATCTTTTCTACAATTGCCATTTGCATAATCATCATGGAAAAATTATTCTTTTCTTCGCGAGTTGCCATTTTACTTGATCTCATAAGCATTCAAGGAATTGTTTAGTTGCTGAGTCACACGAACAAACGTTGTACGTTTACTCAACTCTTTCAATTCACTTGCTCCAACATAAGTACATGCCGAACGCAGACCACCAAGAATGTCTTGTAATGTTCTGCTCACATCACCACGATATGGAATCTCAACTGTCTTACCTTCACTGGCTCGATAGTTTGCCACACCACCATTATGTAGATCCATGGCGGTTTCTGAACTCATGCCATAGAACTGATTTCCACCAATCGCAGAAGCACCACCTTCTTTATGACCAGCCAACATTCCACCAAGCATCACAAAATCGGCACCCGCAGCAAATGCTTTCACAACGTCTCCAGGAACGGAACACCCTCCATCCGCTATGATATGACCCTGTAGACCATGAGCCGCATCCGCGCACTCTATAACTGCACTCAACTGCGGGTAGCCGATGCCTGTCATTTTGCGAGTAGTGCAAACTGAACCAGGACCAATACCAACCTTCACGATGTCAACACCTGCGAGAATCAATTCCTCAGTCATTTCTGGTGTGACAACATTACCTGCCATCAAAACGATATTCGGATACTTGTCGCGAAATCGTTTTATAAAATCTACGAAACTTTGTGTGTATCCATTCGCAACGTCAATGCAAACTCTCATGTATGGATTCTGCGCAACGCTGTATACAAACTGAAACTTCTGTAAGTCTGTATCTGTAATACCTAAAGAATATATGCTGCTGCTCAATTTTTGCTTGAAGTGTTCACCCAATATATTATTATCATAATGCTTTGTCACAGCAACAAGACAATCATGTCTGCTGAATTCTGCATCCATCTCAAAAGTACCAACACCATCCATGTTTGCAGCAATGATTGGTACACCAGACCAACTATTACCACTACGAAATGTAAATTCTCGTTTAAGTCTTACTTGGCTTCTTGACGAGAGAGTCGACCGTTTAGGTGTAATCAAAACATCTTTGTAATCAAGTTTCACATCTTCAACAATTCTCATAAGACCTCAATGATAAAAAATATGCTGACCAATTTTCTTGATAACTCTCTTGCGTTCAGCCCACTCTGGATCAACATAAGTTGCGTGGAAATACTTTGCAGATCCAATTATACCATATTCCTTCTTAGAAATCAAGATGTTTTCAGCAATCTTGATTGAGTCTCTCCATGCATCACTATTGCGATAGACACTTTTCTTGCCTTCACAAACCCAAGAGAACTGACAGGTCCCCTTTGTCTTTTGGTGAACAACAGCACAAACAGTTCTTGGGAACTGTTTACTCTTGACACGATTCATGGTTACTTCAGCAACAGCAATCTTGCCCGCACGTGGTTCACCACCTGCTTCGAAGTAGATGTTGCGAGCGAGACATTCAACTTCTCGCAACACGGCTTGTTTCTTTTCATAAGAAAGATTTAGAAATTCGACTTTATGATTGAGAGTCGTGAGTTCTGTAGTCAAAAGTCCATTTGCGATTTGTTGGGCATCTAACTTACTCTGCATACGATCTACCATACTGAATGGAACGTATAGAGTAAAGAATATCAATGCGAAAAGCCCACCCCATCTACAGAACAAATTGTGATTGCGATCAAAATATTTTTCAACATTACAAAGTATATCTACTGCATTCATGTTTAGGTCTCCATTATTGCAGTGGAAAGAAAAGGGTGGTGGTTCGCACCACCACCCCAGACCTTTCTGTTACCGAGCGGTCAACTCTTTGTGCTCAATGTGCTTATTAGGCAGCGAGAGCCATAGGTGTAAATGAATCATCGTTTGCATTTACGTTTTTCGTGCGAATTACGTTCGTCACCTTTCGGGTTGCTGTCAGGTTATTACTTGCCCTGTCGAAGCCAAATTCATCCCCATAGATGGTGGAGATGTCGGGGGTCGAACCCGAGTCCAAGACACCTTTAGTCGTCAGTTTACAACCATTATTAGTCAACTAGAAATTGTTGCTTTGTTTGCTCGTTCAAAGACTTTTGTTGCTGTTCAACATGAGCCTTGTATTGCTCATTTGACATTGAGTGTAGACCAATGCAGTAGCCAGTTGGACTACGACCACAGCCACACTTTACTTGTTTCACTTCAGATACCATGATCATACTCCTTATTTCAGCAAAAGGAAAGTATTATTTAGCCGTTTAGAACTCTTGCGACTGAAGTTACGACTGCAGCGATACGACCTATATCGCGAAGATTCTCAACAGTCATTCCTTCTTTGAGAAGAGTGTCATAATGAGCCTTGACGCAGAAGTGGCATTTCCCAACGATTGAAGCGGTGAGAGAGTATGCTTCGAAGTTCTTCTTTGTCGTTCCACCATGATTCATAATACCATTCATACGCAATCCTGCTGGCAATCCTTTGAGTGCAGGATCACCTGCCATCTCAACATATGGATACCAAACATTATTCTGAGCCATGATGGTAGCAGCAGTCAACGCAGCATCGGCTTCCTTACGGTCATCGATCTCTGCGTCAATTGCTGATGTTAGTCTACCATTGCCAGCCGCGAAAGCAGCGGCAAGCGCACATCCTTGTGCGACTACGAGATCAAGAGAACTGCGAAGAAGAACTGCATCAAGATTCAATTTAGTATCTTTTGCGTATTCTGGTAAACCTTCTTTGATCATATTGATCCAATTCATAGTTCGTCCTCATCTATTTCTTTTTCTTCAAACATGTCTGTTTCAGATCCACAATGTGGGCAAGCCCAATCGTATTCTAGATCTTCAAATTTGCCATATACATCTTGTTCATAGACGTATCCACAAACTTCACAGACTTTTGCTTTCATATATTAAGCGTTCTTTGGTGTTGCTGAGCAGCGCGAGAAAAGATATTCTTTTGCTGTGCGCATTTCAGAATTTGTTAAGAA
>Ga0129333_10000980_pt1 | contig 25175 bp, 19 predicted proteins | sample CPB6_08_DNA_FD_94474 | JGI IMG/M metagenome (GOLD analysis project Ga0129333, IMG submission 94474) | Freshwater to marine salinity gradient microbial communities from Chesapeake Bay, USA - CPBay_Sum_0.6_0.8_DNA | ecosystem: Environmental > Aquatic > Marine > Coastal | place: USA: Chesapeake...
ACCTTGAGTTCCTGTAGTTCCTTGAGAACCAGTTAGACCTTGGATACCTTGAGAACCAGTGATACCTTGAGTTCCTGTAGTTCCTTGAGAACCAGTTAGACCTTGGATACCTTGAGAACCAGTTAGACCTTGGGTTCCTGTAGTTCCTTGAGAACCAGTTAGACCTTGGATACCTTGAGCACCTTGAGATCCTGTAGTTCCTTGAGAACCAGTTAGACCTTGGATACCTTGAGCACCTTGAGTTCCTGTAGTTCCCTGAGAACCAGTTAGACCTTGGATACCTTGAGCACCTTGAGTTCCTTGAGAACCAGTGATACCTTGAGCACCCTGAGTTCCTGTAGTTCCCTGAGAACCAGTTAGACCTTGGATACCTTGAGATCCTGTAGTTCCTTGAGAACCAGTTAGACCTTGGATACCTTGAGAACCAGTGATACCTTGAGCACCTTGAGTTCCTGTAGTTCCTTGAGAACCAGTTAAACCTTGAATACCTTGAGATCCTGTAGTTCCTTGAGAACCAGTTAAACCTTGAATACCTTGAGATCCTGTAGTTCCTTGAGAACCAGTTAGACCTTGGATACCTTGAGATCCTGTAGTTCCTGTAGTTCCTGTAGTTCCTTGAGAACCAGTTAGACCTTGGATACCTTGAGCACCTTGAGTTCCTTGAGAACCAGTTAGACCTTGGATACCTTGAGAACCAGTTAGACCTTGGGTTCCTGTAGTTCCCTGAGAACCAGTTAGACCTTGGATACCTTGAGATCCTGTAGTTCCCTGAGAACCTGTAACACCTTGGCGACCCTGAATACCTTGAGTTCCCTGAGTTCCAGCACCAGCAATTCCTTGAGTTCCCTGAGAACCAGTTAGACCTTGAATACCTTGAGATCCTGTGGTTCCTTGAATACCCGCTGCAAATGGAGTTATCCAACTTACACCAATTCCAGTGGATATTAGAATTGATCCTGCAGTACCAACATGTCCATAATAATCTTTGAATTCGGAACGAATCCTTATACTTCCACCTATATCTAAAGAATCTGTTGGTATTGTAACTGCTATACCAACATTTCCTGAAGTAAAATATATATCATATAAATCAGTTCCTGCACCAACTTTCCAAGGATTAATTACAAAAACAGTTGCCCCTACACCTACATCTTTTGATGAAAATAAACTACCATCATAAGTATTAATTGCTATCTCCCCAAGAGGAACTTGCGTCTCATTGGGAATTTTTCCGGGTACAGATGATCGTTTAAATCTAAGTTTAGGATCAGACATTCAACCATTAATTTTTGGTAGAAACCGTATAAACTCTTATATAAGAGCTTGTATTATTTATGAAAAATTTTCGTCTATTTTCATTCCTCTTTTTGATTTTTTTAGTTTCTCAAGTTCAGTATTTAAATCAGTTATAGATAAATTTAACTTATCCACTTGTGCTTCTAATACAATATTTTGATTGAGTAACTCAAATAACTTTTGCTGATACTTGGATATTATCAGTTTCAAATCTTCTTCAGACATAAAAATACTTTCATTTTTGAGAGTATTTATGAGTTGTCAATTAAATTTAAAAAGCACCAGCATCTACTGTAATGTTCTGAAGTTGTAGTTCTGAACCAACGCAACCAATAACTTGCTGTGCTCCACCAGTACAGGCATTATTTATCCAGAGTTCTGAAACTTCAATTGGGGCAAAGTTTACAACTGTTAAAGTAGGTAAGTTAGTATCTGTTGGTCCTCCATCAACACCGGTAGATATGTCACTAGTAAATTGGAATCTCTTGGTTACTCCACTTGCTTCCCAAACAACACCAGATTTTTTATCAACACCATCGCCATAGTTAAATAAAACTGCAAGATCCCAAGTAGTACTTGTTGGTTGTCCAGAATGTATTCTACCAAGTTCAATAATTCTATCTTCAACCGTTAAGGTATCAGTATTAACCTGAGTTGTAGATCCGTTTACATAAAGATTGCCACTAACAGTAAAATCATTTGCTGAAGTAACAGCACCAGTAGTATTGCTAATAGTCAATGAAGTTGTACCATCTTCTGCTTTAACAGAACCAGTTCTAACTTCAGTTGTAGCAGAAAGAATGGGAACACTTAATATATTAGTATTTGAATCATAAGTTAAATCAGTATCATTATAAAGTGTTGCTCCAATTCCCGCAGTTGCAAATACAATATTTCCTGATACAGAATCTGTATCAGTAACAGAAACAGTATTTGATGTTGTTGCTGTTCCAGTTATTGCCTGTTCAAATGTTGTGGTCCCTTTAAATGTGATTATATCTCCTGCAGCATCCCCAAGTGTTACGTTACCATTGGCAAAAAATGATCCTGTTATAGTTGCAATACCAGTAACGAAAAGATTATCATCAATAGTTGTTTGACCTGATGCAGAATCTAAAGTTAAACTACCAGTTGAAGTATCAATTTCTCCTGGAGATGTGATGCCAATCTGAACAGCATCAATAACAGCACCAGTTGCAAATGTGCCTACTCCAACAAATTCAGAGTAACCTCCAACATATAAATTTGCACCAACAGTTAAGTTCTTATCAATACCAACTCCACCATCAATCTGAACTGCTCCAGTATTTGAGTTACCAAGAGTATTATCAGTGGTATTTGTAAATGATGTAATGCCAGAATTAGTGGTATTTGCAGTGTTGTTTAGCGAACCACTGATTGTAGTGATTCCTACAAAAGATGTATTTGTAAAAGTGCCATTGGTTCCACCAACAGCATCCCAAGAAAGAGTGCCATCTGAAGCAACTTTTAGAAAATATCCAGATTGAATCGTACTGGTATCTGGTAAAGTATAAGTCCCAATACCAGAAACAGTATTTGGAGATTTGATATGAATACCGTTAGTTCCGTTTTTATCAACTAACTTAAGTTTTAAGGAAATTGTTCCGTCTTCTCTTCCCCAATAACGATGAGAACCAAAGAATTTATTGTTTGCTACTGAGCTATCAATACCAACAAAAAAGTCAAAGTTATTTAATGAAATTGCTGGTTCACCCGGACGGAGTGCTGGTACTGTTCCTGCTACTCCTGCATTACCTCTTTTAATCTGAAGTATTGGCGCAGGCATTTTTTATTATAGCTCTTTGTATTATTTAGAGTGCTTAAAATGTCCCTGCATCCAAATCAATTTTATTATCTAAATCAATATCTAATTGATTTTCAAAATCTGCAGGTAATCCTGGAGAAATTGGATCTGTAGTTGCAGCAGATAAAACTTCGTCTGGATTTTTATTCACCCATTGCCCAATAGAAGAATCATACATTAAAACATAATTATCTGGATTGCCGGTGATGGTTACATCGTTTAGATCGTCTAAGTTCACTGGTAATATCTCTATGTTATAAGAAAAATTTGCTCTAATTGCACTTGTTGGAGAAAGTTTAACTGGATAATTATTTTCGGCAGATGCTCCTAAATAACGAGATAAATTTGCTCTAATTGTATTTGTTGGAGAAAGTTTACTCGAATAATTATTCCCAGAAGATACTGTTACTTTATAGGTCATACTGAACTACTCTCCTCTACTATTATTGTTCCTCTTAAAACTGTAGTTTTTCTAGAACTGATAGTTAGAATTACGTCAAAATAATTTCTACCAACAACTAATCTTGAAGTTTTTTCTTCATCTAAAGATAGGCGAATAGTTCCAGTTGAAGTTATAATATTAAGTCCAAAATCTTCATATAGGATTGAGTTTGGATGCTTACGAATACGAGCATAACTTGTCCCAAGATTATTCAAAACTAAGGCAGAACTATCTGACTGAAAAAGATTAAAAGTCGCATCAAAATAAGTTCCCTTATATATGGTCAGGTTATTAACTTCTGCAACGGACATTGTATTTTAGAACTTTTAAGTATTTATCTTACTCTTATACTGTATCCTTAATAAAATCTGCAAGACATTTTGAGAATCCAATTCTATTATCTGTACTTGAAGTAGTACTGAATACATTTCTCAATTTAAAAAGTGCTCCGCGAGTTTCTGATGCAAGAGTAAGAGTATTATGTAATTGTACTGGTGATGATGATTGTGTCCAATTTGGAGCAGTTGCTGATCTTGTAATAGTATAAGAAGTTGTTCCTAATCCAACGTAACCATAAGGTTGTGAAGATGTTGATCCATAAAAAAGAATTCCATCATAACCATCAGTTGAATTATAAGAACTCAGAGCAATAACTCTGTAATTTCTAGTAACTAATTCTCCAGTAGAACCATTAATAGACCTTTCTGATCCGCCATTAACATCAACCAACTGATTAAGCATTTGAGTTGGAGCAAGATCTTGTTCATCAGAATTAGTAATAATAATTGTAGTAGATCCCTTTCTTATATTAGATCCAAAAACACTTCCAAATCTACCGGGAGTTCCTGTAGAAATTGCATTTGGTGTCGTATAAACTGACCACAAGTTTCCATGAACATCCTCTGATTTTGGAGATCCTCCCCCAACTCCATCTCCATATCCAGTTAATCTGCCTCCAGTAGTATCACCAATAACATCTGTACAAATATTTACAACATGAGTTGTTGAATTACTAAAATAGTTTGCTCCAGTCCATTTAGATATTGTTGCAGAACCAGTTGCTTCTCCTCTTACGAATGCTTGAGATACTGTAAGAGAACCATTAATATTTGAAATAGTAAATGATGTTGATGGATTGCGACTATAAACACCAAAATACCCATATAAGTTTGGGTATCTTGTAATATCATCACCTATTTTTTCTTGAAGAAGTGCATCCTGAAGTCCACCTATGAATGATCCATCACTATAAAATGCAATTAGATCATCCATAGATCCACTTTCATCTTGGTGAATGAGAACATTTACCCCAAGAGATCTATTATTTCCTCTGAATAATATTGGTGATAAGTTAGATGATGCCGATCCGTAAAGTGCCATATGTATTTAAATTATGAGTAACTTGCAAATACACCGAGAACTTCCCAATTAGAAGATACTCTGAAGATTGTTAATCCAATTAGATAATAACCAGCAGCAGTCCCTGTAGGAGGAATGTTATTTAACCATTTCAAAGTGTTTCCTCCTGTTGTAATTCCTACTCCATTAATTCTAAATTGAACATTTGACAAATTAGATATTACTGAGGTTGTAGTAATTCCAATCGTGTAATTAACTGCTCTTCCACTTGTTTCTGGAACATTAGTGACATCAATGATTCCAATGTTTGAACTTGTCGATCTTGCAATTGGTCCTTGATTAAAGTCACAAGTTAAAGTAGTTCCAATTCCAACAGTGCCTGCAGAAACAAATATATCAGATACTTTTTTAATAGTTGTTAATCCATCAAAATTAGCATCTGCACTAAATGTCGCAACTCCACTACAAACATCTCCTGCCTTATTAAATGGAGTATAACCAAGTCTTGATGGAATATCCGCATACCATCCACCAGTTTGTCCAACTCCAGAAATAGTTAAGTGAGATGCATTGCCATTAATATTATTGGAAGAATCTCTTATAACAATTGTATTTGGAGAAGCAGTTGAAGTTGAAATAAATCCATTAAGGTAATTTGAATTTAAATTAGTTACTTGTGTGCTTGATGCAATACTTAGTGGTTCAGTTCCAGTTGTAACAGTAGAAATAAATCTTCCTGCAGTTACAGTTGAGTTTCCAAGAATTGTTAATGCACCAGCTCCTGAAAGTGTTGCAATTTTTGTTATTCCCCCATACCAAGCAAAACTATACCCAGAAGATTGTGGAACAGAATTCCAAAGTTCATCGGGAGAATTGTTAATTCCCACTGCATAATTTGTAGATAGTGCTGCTAATGTGTCATCATAAACAACTCTTGTTCCATTGCTAGTAGTAGCAAAAGATGGAGCACCTTTACCTAAAATTGTTGAACCAAAACTAACTACATTAATTGGAGTTCCTAATCTTACGGTAGCAATGCCTGCTGCAGGATTGAACGCAACATTAACAGTCATTCCAAAACCATCATCTTCTCCAATAAAATTAATGGCAGTAGCAAGACCAATAAAAGATCCTTCAGAGGTAATGCCAATATAATTGACAGGATCTCCTTTTACTAAAACAGTAGATATTCCAGAAATAGAATCATAACTTACTGATACGGATACGCCAGTTCCTACAAAATCTATTAAGGATGATATTCCAACTGGTCCTTTATTTGAAGATACTCCAACAGCATATAATGGAGCATTCTCATCTCTAATCCAACCCCATTTTTTCCATCCATTTTCTGTAGTATAGACCCAACCTACGTTTCCATTTAACTTTGGTTCTGCATGAGTTACTAGGTCTCCATAGTTTCCAGATGTTGTTGGTATAGATGTACTAATACTAATATTTCTAGCAACATCTTCATCTCCTTGAATGAATAGAGATTTTACTTCTATACCTTTACTAGATGTAGAAGTAATTTTTTCACTGAATACTACTGGACCTTCAAATTCTGAGATTAAATTCTTTTCAGGACCACCTTCAACTTTAATAGAACGACTAGAATAAATTTCAGATGTTACTGTTACATCAGCTCCAAATTGATTCTTTTCTTCTCCAGTTATATTAGGAATGGGAGAATCATAAGTTTCTTCTTGGCCTGTTGCAGAATTAATTTTCTTATTGCCAGTATAGAAATCACCATCACTATTCATTGCGGTGAAGTTTACAATACCACCATCTACTCTAGTAACTTGGGCAATTTGTTCTTCTTGTGGTGTTAATTGTCTATCTTGCTTATCTGGAAGTGCTGTAGAATAATTTCCGGGACCAAATCCAAGATATTCAAAAGTATGACCAGATGCACGAATGATAGAATTTCTTCTAAATTCAACAGGATAAACTTTAATTCTACGAACTACTGAATTTGCAAGATGAGTTTCTCTTGGTGTTCCAAAAAGTGCTCTGAATACTTGAACAGTATTACTAGAAACAGTTTGTTTAATTCTAAAAATTTCTCTATCAATTTGCAAGTAATCTCCAAGATTTAATCCTAAAGTAGGTGCATTTTGAATAATCAATTCTTCTACATTAGATGATGCAGAAATTTGTGAGGATAAAGTAGTAGTAATTCCAGCATAACTGGATATTAATCTTCCTCCTAGATTTTCGTTGTCTTTACTAATTGCACCCGCATTTGATGTATATCCTGTTTTATAAACATAGATTGTTCCAGAGGTTGATAATCCAACACCTTCTTTTCCAATATTGACAATAATAGAAGTTAGGTCATTAACTTTCTTTACTACAGCATGTTTATTGAAATAATCGCTAGTGACTCCACCAATTCTAATTTTATTATTAACTTGAAGTCCGTGACTAGTTGAGAATCCTATTGTTGCCAAACCAACGTTTGCATTATATAAGAATGATGATGCTTGTAAAACCTTACCAGTAATAGAGATTACTGCATCTTCACATACAGTAGTTCCTATTCCAACCATACTATATGATGAAACAGTTGATGCTGATGCAACTTGGATTTGTGTATCGGTTGAAATTCCGGTAATACGGTAAAGAGTATTATAATCAGTGAATGTTCCACCAACTCCAGAAATGCTTAATATATCTCCAATGTTATCATAAATTCCAGTAACTTGCACAACTGCAGCAACAAATCCAGTTGTTGTTCCGATTCCAGCAGCAGGAATGATGGAAAGTGTATTTCCAATTCCATATACACTACCACCATCCATAATCTGAATGTTGGTTACAGTTCCACTTGCTCCAACAACAATTCTAGCATTTGCATTTTTGCCAGTGGTAGATCCAGCAAATCCAACAAGATTTGCCCCATAGTAAGTTCCTTGAACATAACTTGAACCACCACTTACAATACTAGCAGTTCTAATTGCAGATAATCCGTGATCAATTTCCGTGAAAATGGTGTGAGCAGTTCCTGTAGAATTTGAAACAATATTAACAATTCCAAATCCAATATCAAGATCATCAATTGTTTTGATTAAAGTTTCTTTTGTAATGCTCTTTTCTGGATCATTAATTACAACTTGCCCAATTGGATTTGGCAGAGCAAATGATGTTGCCAACTCGGGATCAGAAACTGGATTATCTCTATTTGTCTGAGGATAAAGATTCTGAACTGGTTGAGAAAAACTTAGTGATTGGAAAGGTTCAACAGTTGGTGAGTTGGAACTGTTAGTTACAATTAAGTGATAAACACCATCCTGTTTTCCAGAAATATACTTTTGTATTTCTCTAGAAGAATAAATTTGTAAGTTTGTGTTTAATTTTTTTCTTGCAAATACAGGAAGATCAGAATTTCTTATAGTAGTATCATTTGTAAAGGTTCCGGGATTTGTTGTTAATGAATAAGTAAATTGCTTAGAATTTAGTATTTGATTAACCGTAAATACCCCATTAAATCCCAAATTTTCTGTAGCAGTTGTATTATTTGTTGATTTAATGTTAAGTATCTCAACTTGAGAACCAACTCTTAAATCGTGAGGAAGTTCTGTAGAAATAGTCGCAGTATTTGATGACCAAGTTGCATTTGCAATAAATCTAAGGTTTCTTAATTCGGTAGAATTGTTTAATGTAGATGAAGAAACACTAAAATATTTTTGAATTTCTGTCGTAGATCCTGATCCAATAGTATTATTAGATTCTTGAATAATAAATCCATCTAATGGAGGTCTAGCACTTGAAGCATCTTTAGGTATTACATATCTAATTTTGTAGATAGTATCTTCAATGTTTCTATTATCAGGAGTTCTTTTCAGATAAGTTCTGGGAGTTGCATTACCAAGACCTCCTATTCCGACAGTGTTGATTATTGTATAGATTGTATTATTTGGTAGTACATTAATATACCAGTTATTAGTACTAGAATCCCACTGAATAGGATGACCAATATCTCCTGAGTTTTTATCAGAAACTCTACTTACTATCTTAAGATCTCCACCTTTATTATTAATAATTATTGGAGAATCTAGAAAAGCATTTGTTAATGTTTGGGCAAGTTTAACGGTATTTCCAACACCACTAACAATTGCATAATAAATTTGGTTTGCTTCAATTCCATCTGGAAGATATCCATTATCACTTATAACACGAATCTTCTCACCATTTTCGAAATTATGATTTGAAGTTAGTGTAATAATATAATTTACTGTATCAATGGCGTTCAAAAGACCAGATTTTGCTACATTAAAAGATTTTTCTTTTGATGTAGTGGTGCTTGGCATTACAATTCTAGCAGAATATTCCGATGAAATCCCACTTTGAGATGCCTTTACTATAAGAGTATCGTTTAATTTTGCTCCAATTCTATATCCATCAATAACATTTGATGGAGGAATATCCGCATTTGTTTCATTATAAAGATATAGATGACTAGAGACACCAACAGATGTAGTTAAACCAACATCAATAGCATTGAAGTTTATAGTGATTTCTTCAGATTCAATTTCTTGTGGGGGTATAATATGTGTAATATAACCAACATCATCTTTGGAAAATGATTCATCTCTAAATCCTTTAGAAATAAATGCCTTTGCTCCAAAGTTAGAGTTTGAGTTTGTAACTGACTGATCTCCCCCCGATTCAACAACGAAATGTTGAGCGTATCCAATCGCAAAGATAGAAACCAGTTGTAAGAAAGCATTATTAGTTGCTTTTACATGGAAGTTTTCATATTCTGGTCTAAAAACAGACAGAGAATTTGTATGAAGATTTGCAATTGATGTTGAATATTGATATGCTCCAGTTATACTATTATATTTTACAAAAGCATTATCATCTTTCTGTAATCCAATTCCGGTAAATTGGGCAACAACCATTGATTTGAATCCACTTGCCTTATCACCATCTGCAAGTAGACCGCACATTCCATATACTGATCTTAATGATACATTGAAGATATATGGAGATGCAGAAGTAACAGTATCAACTGCCAAACTTACTTTTGCATTTGTTGGAGAAACTACTGTTGGAGATAGTGGTGTAGGTGATGATCCTACTTTATATTGGAATACGGTTGGACTTGTAATAGCATAAACAAGAAATTGTCCATCAAATCCAGAAACTAATCCACCATCAACTCCACTAATTTGAATTGGACTATCTACACTTATTTCCGTAAAATCACTTAATGTAGTTACTGTAACTGTTGTTCCTGTTGCTGATATTGTAGATATTCCAACTTCTCTTCCTTGAGGACCAACAATTCTATATTCATCAATAACTGGTTGAATATCTACTACTGGATTTGCAGAATAATTTGGATCAGGGATATTTCTATCACCAGTATTTACTCCATAAACAAGAGCAACTTTTTCATAATACATGTCCAAATCTGTTCTATTAGTGGTAGCAATTCCAACAATAGAAACTCCATTTACACCATCCGCATATTCAAATCCGGTTAGTTTGTGGTGAGAAAAATTAGGAGTATATTTATCAGTAGAATAATCCTTGAAGCAAGTTCCATTTGGATCAGCATCTAAAATACTAAACTGCCAAAAATAACATCCACCAGTTACTCTAAAAATTGCAGATCTGTCAATTGCACTATCAGTAGGATCCGGAACAAATGTTGGACGAATTTTTGTCTTTCTCAAATCCATACCAACGATAGAAATACCTCTTGGTATTATAACACCACCGTGTACGGAATTTAATTTGTATAGATCATTATTGGTTTGGGTTAAGTCAAAGTTTGTAGAAAGAGACCATTGATTAATACTGACATTATTATTATTTCTGTCCTTATAAGAATTGGTTCCTAATGTAATCAAACCGGGTCTATTATCAACTATATGATCACCGGGATAAAGAAGAATAGATGTTCTATTGAATCTATCGTTGTCTAGTCCAGATTGGTAACTAAATCTTGAAGCCTCAATTAAAGCTCTTTGAATAGTTTTAAAAGGTCTAGATAAACTATTTCCTTGATTTTCAATACTATCCGTTGAATCTAAACTATTAGGATCAACATATATTATATTTCCTCTAACTGACTTTAGAAAATTATCTAGGCGACTTAATCCCATTGTATTAATTCTTATAGTTCCGTTATGGATTATTTATCTCATAACGATATACAAATAAAAATTAGTTTGAATTCACTTGATTTTGAATCATGTATTCTACAGTATTTGCAATATCATTCATCGCATCTCGTAGATCTGATTGTTGTCCAGATTCTTGTTTAATGACAGGTCTATGATCATCAGTGAGAGTCCATCTCCATTGATGCATAGAATTGCAATACCACAAATTTATCTTAATGGTCTTTCCTCCTTTCTAAACATATCTCCAAGTTTTTTGTTTTATAATATAAGAAACCGTTGTTCTACTTACACCATAAAATTTACCAACTCTTGTAGAAAATTTATTAATAGTTTCACTTCTACTATTGTCCCATAGTAATCTAATTTCGTCAACTTGCTCAATAGTTAAATGTGGTTTTCCTAAATATTTTCCTCTATTTTTTATATTTTTATCTATAATATTTTGCTGTTGAGTGCCAACATAAAGATTATCTAAAAAATTTACATTAGGATAATTCAATAATTCATTTTTATGAAGAATGTTCATTCCAACTTTATAATCTTTTAAAAAATTTCTACCAACTAACTGGTGAATTAATTTATTTCCACCATTTCTACCACCAACCATAACTCCCCAATAATAATCACCTTGTCTATATTGACTTAACCATCTACCTTTACCCTTTATGTTACTCCAAACTCTACCTTTAGTGGTAATAAAGTATCCAGGATAATCTTTTAATTCTTTACATTCTTCGTCTTCTTCAAGTTGATGAAGAAAATTGTATTTTGACATAAATCTACTCTAAATGACGGCATTGTTATTTATATTAAAAAGGAGGGACTTTCACCCTCCTCCTGAAGATTGCCGTCATTCAGGTACTAATATTTATAATCTCCATTCCGGTACTTCCCCGAGTTCTCAGACTTACAAGGTCCACGCATCAATTTAATGCTTATGGAGCAGAAAGATTAATCTGATGGTAACATTTCTGGATTTTCTAATTCCAATTCAAACAATAATGGGTGGCATTCTTCATCTATTAGATAAAACGATGCATGAAAAAGATCCTCTGGATCATATCTTCTTTCTTTATCTGCAACTTGAATTAAATCTAAATCGTATAAAGATTCTTCTGGAAGTTCATCAAAAGTAAAAGGAACTCCATTTATGAAGTATAAAAGAACTAATTGAGTTCCTTTATTGTACCAGCAATATTTTGCATCTATACGGTACTTCATATTTGGAGTTCTTTCTTTTGATATTTAGGATCTATATGTAACTGGATTGTACTTTAGAAACTCAAAAAAAGTCAACTTCATTTCTTTTTGAGACATTCCGCAATGATTTGCTGCTTGAGGAAGATTCCATTTTGCTTTAAAGAGGGATTCATTTGCCTCTCTTACATTTTCAGGTGTGGTCTTAACTGCATTTTCTTTAAGATCTTTGTATGAGATTTTATACGGATTCATAGTGGATTTGTGTAAAATAGAGTATCTTCATCAACTGTTGATCTGACAAAATTTAAGACATTCATAAATTCTTCAACAGTATCACATTCTACCTGTTTTTCGGATCCTTCGCTAGAAAACAAATACACAGTTCTTTTTATTGGATCCACTACACACCTTGTAAGGTATTCATCTTTCATTCAGTTTTTTGATAAGAGGTGCCTATCCATCCTATCATGGAATTCCTGCGTTGTCAATCCTTGATTTGAGAGTTGCGATTTCTTGTTTGAGATTATCAATTTCTTGTTTTTGATTTTGTGCTACTGCAACTAAATGGACAACATAACGATCATAAGCAACGCTACCGGCAATTGGAGTTTCTAATTCTATTATTTCATCTGTACCATCTTCATTTTGTACCCTTTTAGTAGTTTCCCATATAACAAGCCTTGGATCAATTTCAGCAACTTCCTCTGCAATGAACCCCCAGAATGACCAACTTGGATTATCTCTTTGACATAATGATCTATACCATCTTGGTTGACTATTAAATACAACATTTTCACTAAAAGAATAATCTACAGGTTCAACTTGTGTTTTATATCTAATTGAGGAACTTGATCTAGCAACAATTCCCGAAGAATCCACTTGAACTGCAAATACTGTTCCGCTAGAAACATTATTATATATTGATGGGGATATAAAAAATGTATGAGAACTATCTCCTATTTGAATAACATTAGCACCAAAATAACCTATAATGTTTCCAATAATTATATTATTAGTTCTTGTCGCTGCAGTTCCATTGAGATTTGAATATCCAATAACAATATTATTATTCGAAGTGCTATTTAATGCTCTTGCAGTAAAAGCACCAAGAATAGTATTACTTGATCCCGGACTACTTGATGCAGAATCTGCTCCTATTATAGTAGTATTTGGTGAATTTAATCCTCCTCCCGAACCAGCATTGTATCCTAAAACGGTACAATAATCCGCACCAGATCCAAGAGCACCACCACCACCTATATTAATAGAATAATCCGCAGCAAAAGAAGCAACTGCGTTTGGTACTCCAATATACATAGATCTTGGATCAGATCCACTTCTATATCCAAGATTAAATCCTCCCATTTTAATTTCAGAACTAGTAAGTGTTAAATTAACAAGACTATTACCCCCTGTCCAAATATTTGGCGTTACTGTTCCACTTCCAGTCACAAAAACCGGATAATAAGTTGTTATAGCTGCTGGAGTTATTGCACTTACCGAAAAAGAACCAGAAATTCCTTGAGTACCTTGTCTTCCTTGAATACCTTGAATTCCTTGTGCTCCTGTAGTACCACCAGATCCTGAAATTCCTTGAGTACCTTGAGTTCCCTGAATACCTTGTGTGCCTTGACCACCACCAGATCCTGAAATTCCTTGAGTGCCTTGAATACCTTGAATACCTGTAGTTCCTTGTATTCCTTGAATACCTGAATCACCAGTTGTTCCTGTAGTGCCTTGAATACCTTGTATTCCTGTAGTTCCTTGTATTCCTTGAATACCTTGATCACCAGTTGTTCCTGTAGTGCCTTGAATACCCTGTATTCCTGTAGTACCTTGAATTCCTTGAGTACCTTGAAGTCCTGTTCCTATTGTGCCTTGAACACCCTGAATTCCTTGAGTTCCTTGAGTTCCTTGAGTTCCTTGAATTCCTTGTGTACCTTGAGTTCCTTGAATTCCTTGTCTTCCTTGAGTTCCTTGTGTACCTTGAATTCCTTGAATTCCTTGAGTGCCTTGAATGCCTTGTATTCCTGTAGTGCCTTGAACACCTTGAATACCCTGAAGTCCTATTCCTGTAGTGCCTTGAACACCTTGAATTCCTTGTGTGCCTTGAGGACCTTGAATTCCTTGTGTGCCTTGAGTACCTTGAACACCTTGAATTCCTTGTGTTCCCTGAACACCTTGAATTCCTTGTGTACCTTGAATTCCTTGTGTGCCTTGAGTACCTTGAACACCTTGAATCCCTTGTGCTCCTTGTGCTCCTTGAGTTCCAGTTCCACCAGAAGTTCCTTGAATACCTTGTATTCCTGTAGTACCTTGAACACCTTGAATTCCTTGTGTACCCTGAATTCCTTGTGTACCCTGCGTTCCCTGAACACCTTGAATTCCTTGTGTGCCTTGAACACCTTGAATTCCTTGAGTTCCTTGAATTCCTTGTGTGCCCTGTGTTCCCTGAACACCTTGAATTCCTTGTGTGCCTTGAACACCTTGAATTCCTTGTGTACCTTGAATTCCTTGAGACCCAATAATACCTTGTGCTCCTTGAGTTCCAGTTCCCCCAGAATTTCCCTGTATTCCTTGAGAACCTTGAGTTCCCTGAACACCTTGAATACCTTGAGTTCCCTGAACACCTTGAATTCCTTGTGTACCTTGAACACCCTGAATCCCTTGTGTTCCTTGTCTACCTTGAATTCCTTGTGTACCTTGAATTCCTTGTGTGCCTTGAGTACCTTGAACACCTTGAATACCTTGAGTTCCCTGAACACCTTGAATACCTTGTGTACCTTGGGTTCCTTGAACGCCTTGAATTCCTTGTGCTCCTTGAGTTCCAGTTCCGCCAGAATTTCCCTGTATTCCTTGAGAACCTTGTGTTCCTTGAACACCTTGAATTCCTTGAGTTCCTTGAATTCCTTGTGTGCCCTGTGTTCCCTGAACACCTTGAATTCCTTGAGTTCCTTGTCTACCTTGAATTCCTTGAGTACCTTGAACACCTTGAACACCTTGAGTTCCTTGAACACCTTGAATTCCTTGCGTTCCTTGTGTTCCCTGAATTCCTTGAGTGCCTTGAGTTCCTTGAACACCTTGAATTCCTTGTGCTCCTTGAGTTCCAAGTCCACCAGAATTTCCCTGTATTCCTTGAGAACCTTGTGTTCCTTGAACACCTTGAATACCTTGTGTTCCTTGAACACCTTGAATTCCTTGAGTTCCTTGTGTTCCCTGAATTCCTTGAGTTCCTTGTCTACCTTGAATTCCTTGTGTGCCCTGAATTCCTTGAGTTCCTGTAGTACCTTGAATTCCTTGAGTTCCCTGAATTCCTTGAGTTCCTTGGGAACCTAAAGTTCCATCAGTTCCTTGTGTCCCTTGAATTCCTTGTCTACCTTGAAGACCTTGAGTTCCTTGAATACCCTGAGTTCCCTGAACACCTTGAATTCCTGTAGTACCTTGAACACCTTGAATTCCTTGTGTACCTTGAAGACCTTGAGTGCCTTGAATTCCTTGAGTTCCTTGAGAACCTTGAATCCCATTAATGACACTAATATCCGCCCAAGATACTCCAACTCCCGTTGAAATTAAAATAGAACCAGCAGTGCCAACTTGATTAAAATAATCATAAAGTCCACCTCGAATTCTAATAGATCCATTTATATCTAAACTCTCTGTTGGAATAGTTGTTCCAATACCAACATTTGATAAGTTTATAATGATATTTGAAGTTGCTCCAATATCTCCAAAATTATTATATAAAACTTCTCCATTTCCTCCTGGAGCAAACACTCTGACAGTAGATATTGTTCCGTTTACAGTGGCAGTTATTGCTGCACCAACAAAATCAAATTTTGAAACACTATTGATTCCCGCTGATCCTGCTGGTAATGCTAAATATCCCTCATCATATACAGTAATTCCATTTACAAGTTGAGCTGGGGAATCTTGCAACCAATACCTATCATAAATTGTACCATTTTCAATGGTAACTAATCTATAATATGTGTTTGCAATAGCAACATTTTTTTCTCCAGGAAACCCTAAATTAGGTTCTGCCTGATCTAAACCAAGATACCTATATCTATCTGTACTTAACCCAGAAAAAGGTCTTAGTTTTTTTCTCCCACTCAGATATTCCGCCATCTTATACTGTACTATTTTCTAGAATGCTACAAACAAATTCCATTTGAAGAGGTCCAACTAAACCTCCACTAACATATGTATGTGTAATTCCTGCACCTATTCCACCATAAGTTTCAAAAATAGTTCCACCACCACCTACACTTTCTACAGTAAATGATACTTGAGGTGATGGAAAAATAGTTGTAGTAAATCCGGAATTTGCAGAGCAGGTAAATGCAAGTCCGCTCATAGTTACCTGATCATCAACAGAAAAATTATGAGGACCATATGTAGTTACTGTTGTTAACCCTGTAACATGATCATATTTACAATCATAAACAGACACAATCCCTGCCTGAGATCCTTGAATTACGATTGAATCTGAAACTAATGCTGTTCTTTCTAAAACTAATCTTCCATCAATAATAATTACTGCATCATTTGGAGGTATCTCAACATCTCTAACAATTCTATTATTTCTAGTATTTCCTGCAGTTTTACTTGCAACACTTTTTCTGCGATGAGTAAATGTTGCAGTTGGGTATGTTTCTCCAACTGCAACATTGGACACTTGAGCATAAAGTAGAATTGCAGATACACCTACTGGAGTGGTATAAATTGTTTGCTCTCCAGGTGCAACCGGAACTGCGATTGTAAGAAATTTATTAAGTGGTGCTACTGCCATGTGTTATCTCAACGCAAGTATTAATGGTGTTACTTCTGCTTGTATTGCTCTACTAAAATCTCTACCACGAATTGTATTTGTAGTTTGATCAATTTGAATACCCTCACCAATATCAAAGTTTCCTTTTTGATCTGTACTAGTAAATGGAATTTGTGCTCCATCTCTAGCAACTACTTCATTTGCTTTAATTGGAACCGCACCTTGAAAAGGTGTTGAGGTATTTATACTAGTTCCAGTACCAATATATTCAAACGAATGCGAACTTGTTAATATTCTACTAATTCTACGAAGTTCAATTTCATCTCCAGCAAAAAGTTCATATGGAATAAATTCGTTAAATGTTACTGTAGTAATTCCAGTTAAGGTTTGTTCTGTGGCAGCGGAAATTGTATAATAAATTGGAGACATATTTGCAGTTGCAGATGCACCACCGTCTCCAACAATAACAACTTGAATATTTTGAGTTGACAAATAATTTCTACCACTATTAATTACATCAATTCCAACAATTGATCCAGTAGCATCATCAATTGTTGGACTTGCTTCTGCTATTATTCCCTGAGGACCTTTTGGACTTTGAGTTCCATCATTTAAATCAATGATAATAATTGAAGGTGGTGCTGACGAACTATACCCAGAACCACCATTTGTGACGGTAATACTATCCAACTGCTGTAATGGTTGTGCAATTACTCCAGAACCTTGAGCATCTGGGTAATTGTCAAGATTAATTTTAAACCAAAGTGCCTGACCGTCATAAGGTCTTCTTGGATTACTTGAAGTATCAAATACAGAAGATAATTGCACTATATCGCTTTCTCCTGGAGTATCAGAAAGAACTTCTCCAGTAAATTCAGTTCTTCCTAATCCAACTGCAACAAGTCCAAAATTACCAAAAGATGAGTTTGAGTTTGTGAGGTCGCAAGAACCACCAGTTTCGCAATAAATTGCAATATCACAGTTAATTGTAAAGATAGAAACTAACTGAGCATATCCATTATTTGCAATTGAAACTCCAATACCCGCCTCATTATATTGGGTGAAGGAATCACAAACCATTGATTTAAGGTCAGCACCTATTGTTGATCCAGTAGCATGATCACCATTGATTTTCATTCCAATACTGCCCCTCATAAAATTGGTGCAATTTCTCACATAAGGACTTCTCCATCTTCCACTTGGACCCTCATCTGCAGGACCAGCAGCAATATATCCAGAAACTGCATAATCTGAAGGATTTGTTGGAGGAAATGCAACTGCACCACAACCAGGATGATTAGTTTCATTAGTTTGACCAGCAAAGTTTAAGTTTTCAATTAAACATCCTCTTCTTACATGAAATACATCCTTTGTTGTATTTAATGGTACAATTGTAACTAATCTCAGATCTTGTCCGGATATTGAAACATCATTTCTAAGTCCAATTGGATTATTTTCAGTATAGACACCAGATCTAATAAAAATTGTATCTCCAGGTTCTGCTATTGCCGCAGCAGCACCAATAGTTTGTTTGGCATCCCCTTCAAGATATCCGCTATTCAAATCATTACCATCCATAGTAACCCAAATAGCATTTTGAGTTTGAACTCCAGGAGGTCTCCAAGATACACCAGTTCCAACCGAAGCGAGACGATAATCTTTTTTCCCAGTTGCAGTGCTTCCGTTAATATCAATTAATGAACTATCAAGTTCTAATGTTCCGGTTAATTTAGTGTTTTGACCTACATTTAAATTTTTCTCAATACCAACTCCACCTTCTACAACTAAAGCACCAGTGTCTTTATCAGTAGATTGTATGTCACTATTGATTTTTAAATACCCACCAATATTAACATTCTTTTCAATACCAACTCCACCTTCTACAATTAAAGCACCAGTGTCTTTATCGGTAGATTGTATGTCACTATTGATTTTTAAATATCCACCAATATTAAGATTCTCTTCTATACCAACTCCACCTTCTACAATTAAAGCACCAGTGTCTTTAGATGTAGAAGAAGTTGTTCCAAATACAATTGCAGATTGTCCGATACTAACATTCTTTTCAATACCAACTCCACCTTCTACAATTAAAGCACCAGTGTCTTTAGATGTAGATTGTGTTACACTGTATATTCTTGTATATCCTCCTACATTTAAATTTTCTTCTACACCAACTCCACCATTCGTAATTACTAATGCTCCAGTGTCTTTAGAGATAGAAGATGTTAAACTATTAAAAGTTACATCACCATCTACATCTAAAGTATTATTGAGAGTGGTTCCTCCATCTACATCTAGAGTATTATTAAGAGTTGTAGCACCATCTACATCTAGAGTGCTGTTTAGTGTAGTTCCTCCATCTACATCTAAAGTATTATTAAGAGTTGTAGCACCATCTACATCTAGAATATTATTAAGAGTAGTTCCTCCATCTACATCTAGAGTACTGTTTAGTGTAGTTGCACCATCTACATCTAGAATATTATTAAGAGTTGTAGCACCATCTACATCTAGAGTACTGTTTAGTGTAGTTCCTCCATCTACATCTAGAGTACTGTTTAGTGTAGTTGCACCATTAACATTTAAAGTTAAAGTTATATTTGTAGTTCCACTAACATCTAAATCATATACGGGACTTGGATTATTAATTCCTACTCTACTATTTCTATAAATGTTTGATCCAGATAAAGACCATCTATCTGAAATATAAACTATAGCAGTATCTGTAGTCCCAACTCCAACAGCACTTACAAGATTATTTGGATCACTTCCATCTCTAAAATCAATTCTAGATACAGTTGCTGCATATGATCCTTCATCTAAGATATCAATAGTTTGTAAAGGTGGTAAAGAAGAACTTACATTTCCCCATCTAACACCTTGAGCATCTGATAATAATACCTGACCTGGAATACCTATTAATTCGTCCTTATCATATAAAAATCTTTTTAGAAAAATATCAGTGACACATAATTTATCTATTATGATATTATTTAAAATGAAAGGATCGCCAAGTTCAGTATATGCATATGGATAATAATATTGTAAGCCACCACACCCAGTTACAGGAGAAGAAAGTCCATCTATTCCTTCAGGAATTGGAGGTGCCTCAACAGGTATAAAACCAAGTTCAATATCGTTTACTTCTGCCATTTTTATTCTTTATTATTGTAGTGATAACCAACAATTGATCTTTGAGAATTATCTCCCGGATAATCTTCAATAGTTCCTTTATATTCTGGAATTAATTTTTCTGTATCTATTCTTTCAGCATAAACATGATAAAAACAATCTATTTCTTTATCAGATTGCAAATATATTTTTTCAATATTCCAATCTTTTACAAAAATATTTTGGGGTTCTCCTATTGGCGTCAAAGATACTGTAATACTATTTACATCAATAAGATTTTGCCAATATTCAGGCAGTTCTATTTCAGATTTATTTTTCAATCTACCTCTAATATAAACTGCCGCTTCTGGACCTTCTATACAAGTATGTGTTAATCTCCATCCTTCTTTTGTTGGATGAGGAATATCAAAATTCTTTTTCTTATGTAATTTGTGCTTTCCGCAATTAGATTCTACAGATCCTTGTGCCTTTATGTTACGACTAGATTTTATTTCACCACCCGCAATAATACTTAAGTTTACATCTAAATTATTAAATATTGCAGCATCTCCAGTAACCGCAAATGAATATGGAGAATGATTTGTTAATGATCCACAATACTGCAATCCACCAGGAATAAATGGAATTATAGAATCCGAATTATTAAGAGGACCAACCATTGTTGTGGCCCAAATACCAGGAAAAGTTATATCACTTCCAAATAAATTAGGTCCCTGCATATATGCAGAACCACGAATTGCTGCCGGTCCTCTACCAAGAATTTCTGGTTTTACTTCATCCTTTGCTACAAATACTCGTTGAATATATTCTTCGTCTGTAAATGAAGACATAAGAGATTCTCCTTAAATACTTGAACCGGGTTTTACAGATCCAAGTGCTCTCTGATTTACTGGAAGACCCGGACTCTTCAATGCACTTGCAGAACTTAATTTTTGAAAACTTCCTGCAGTCATTTTCATAATATTTTTAGCACTTGTATTTATTTCAGAAGCATAAATGCTCATAGTTTCTTTTGCAGTTATATCAATCTGCTTAGAATCTAATTTTATTTTCTCATTTGATTGTAAAGTAATTAGACCGTTAGAATTATCATTTCCCCTTGCAATAAGTTGAATATTTTCTGCATTAACTTTAAATGTTCCTCTTGTATAAATTTCAATATTTCCTTTATAGAAACCATCTGCACCAGCAGTATTCAGAAGAAAAGCAACATCACCTTTTTTAATATTATCACCACAAGTAATTTGATATCTTCCACGACAACGAGACCAAATCCAACCATCTCTTTCGCCAACTTGTTCAATTGAGATAAATTCAAGACCACCTTGACCTTGCATCATAATTGATGACTTACCTTGGTCTTTATGAATATGCCCGAACCTTAGATTTCCATCTTTAGTTCTTATATCCTTAACTTCTAAATTTTGTGATTTTGACATTTTTACCTTGGTACGCTAAAAAATTCAGTTTTTGGTGGAATCTTTCCTACACAATCAATAACAGAAATTAATTGTATATTGTTTCCAAAAATAGGTTGATCTATTTGATCTTCAATCGGAACATTAATATCTATTCTAATTGGTTTTAGAATAGTAGAAAATGTAGCATTAAATCCAGTAGAAGAATTTGTGCTCAGTTTTGGTAGATCTACAAATCCCATTCCAGATTTTATAACCTCTACATTTACAATCTGTCCTCTTTCATTAATTATTAATTCTGCTTCTGCTCCATTGCTTGGTTCAATGATTAATTTATCTCCTGGAGTATATCCAAATCCGGAATCTAATACTTTAATTTCTTCAATAACTAAAAGAACTGAATATGTTGGAGCGAAAGATTCTGGATTTGGTGGTGTAGTTGGAACCAAAGGTAAAGTAATTACTTCATCATTTTCAATTATTTTTGGAGGTTCATTGGGAGGATAATAAGTATCTCCAGATCTTGCTATTATTGGTTTATATGGTTGAACTACATAAAATCCACCACATTTAGTTTTCACATATCCTTCATCAGGTTCTTTCCAAACTCTTTCATTTCCCCCTAAACTTCCATCTGGAGAAGAAAGATATCCATCTCCAGGAGATAAAATTGTTATATTTTTAATCCTTTTACTTCTTTTCAATTTTCTTATCATAATCTTTTCAAATTGATCTTTCGGGAATTGACAACTATCAATTTGTCCTGTAGTTCCTCCAGCGGTTCCTGTAGTTCCTCCAGCGGTTCCTGTAGTTCCTGTAGTTCCTGTAGTTCCTCCAGCAGTTTCTGTGGTTCCTCCAGCAGTTTCTGTGGTTCCTGCAGTGGTTCCTGTAGTTCCTGTAGTCCCTCCAGCGGTTCCTGTAGTCCCTCCAGCGGTTCCTGTAGTTCCTGTAGTCCCTCCAGCGGTTCCTGTAGTTCCTGCAGTGGTTCCTGTAGTTCCTGTAGTCCCTCCAGCGGTTCCTGTAGTTCCTGTGGTTGGGGCGAATGCTCCCGTAACTCCCGTAGTTATAGGATCAATATTTGTAGTATCTAAATCGTCTGGTTCCATATTTACTTGCAAACTAGAACCACTACCTTTCCCACAAGTATCAATTAACTCTGCACTTGGAGTTCCTAAAAATCCATATCCAGGATCTACAATATCAAAAGCAATTACAGAAGATGATATTGGACTTATAACCGCATTTGCTGCAGCACCAAATCCACCATCTCCACCGAAAAAACGAACTAAAGGCGGCCCACAAACTTGCGGTCCAGTTGGGCAATCAATGTTAGAAGGAAGTAGATCTACAGGAGAAAGTTGATTTACTTCGTCTATTGTAAGTTCTTCTTCAACTCCATTTCCATTTTGGAAATAAAATACTTCACTTGGGTTTTTTTGAGAAACTTCATTTGCTTGCTCAACAGTAAGTCCACTTATTTTTTTGCCATCATTGTCAATAAATGCTACTCTAATACCTGTTGGTGGTATAACCGTATTTAAAATTTCCATGATTATTATGTGGTACTTAAAGTTTCTCTAATATTATTAGAAGATAATAATCCATCTTCTGCTAATTGTGCTTGAGTTGGTCTATTTGGATCTATGCTATTCAAAACTTCTGCAGAAACTGGTTGAGAAGTTCTTGCACCTTGCCCTGTTGGGGATTCTTTATTTGATGATGGTACTGGAACAGCATCTCCTCCAGGAAGAGCAGATCTATCTTGAGATATTTCATTATATTCAACACAATCTTGATCATCATCACAGGAAAAGAATTTTAAAATTCCAGGAATAAATTCAAGAGCATCAAACATACTACCTGCAGCATTTCCAATAATTCCAATAAATCCAAATAAAGAATTGAACGAATCAAAAATACTTTGCAAAGTGGATGTGATTGGTCCTAAAACACTATCCAATAAATTGCCAAGTAAAGATTCTGCGGCACAAAGAGGTGCATTTATAAAATTGTCAAGAAGATTTGAAAGTAAATTTGCAAGAAGTGTTTTTAATCCTGATGTAATTCTATTGAATAAACAATTAATCAAGGACAACCCCTTCTCTACATTTTGATCTAATTTTGGTTTTTCGCTCGGAAATAAAAATGGTGCTATCTTCTTTACTTGATCTGATAATATATTAAGAGTATATCCACGAACTCCCTGCAAAATATTCTTAATAAAACTAGATGCTTCTTCTATAGCATAAAAAACCTTATCTTGAACTTGTTGAGTAAATTCTTGAACATCAGAGGCAAAAGCAGATACTTGATTATATTTTTTCTTAAGATCTTCTATCGCATTAATAAGATTTTTCATTATTCTTTGAATGCCTTTCGTATCTGAGTTATTGTTTTTACAAACATCAGATAAAGGAATTCTTTTTTTAGAATCCTTGTCTTGTTCAGTTTTTGCTAAGGTTTCAATATGCTGAGCTTCTGTAATCGATAAAATTTTCTCTGCAATAATTCTATCGTCAGGAACTTTTGCTGCTCTCATACGATCCCCATCAGTATAGGTATCGTTGAATTGTTGATAACCTAAATTACAATTGCCTGCAGATCCAGCAACAGCACCCGGTTCTCTTGATGCTTTTACAGTAGCAATCAATACTCTTCTTTCAACTTCAGATGCAGAAAACCCAGCAAGCCTAGATTTTTCTCTTGCTTCTGATGCTGCTTTAAATACTGAAGATGATGGAGTTTTTGAAGGATCTAATAACTTTTTTAACTGATCAATACTTAATCTATCAACATCAGGAGGAACAGGAGCAAATGCTAAACTACCCGGACCTGATGCAGGAACTGATGGAGTATTTGTTTGAACTGCCCCATTAGATAAAGAAGTTGCTGGTTGGTTTGGAGAAGTATCACCTCTTTTTCTTGGAACATTGTTGTTTGAGTTTCCAAGAACTCCCATAATATAACCTTCTTGCCCCGCCATTCCATCCATAAAGAATCCAAATACTACTGATCCAGATTCAATTGATGGGGTTTGAGTGGCACCAGCATGTCCAGAACCTGCAGTAACTGGCATTACTACCTGACAAAATGCCATTTCTTTAGGTGGCAGTTTATCTAAATCTCCAGTGTGCCAATTAAATACTCTAACTTTATATCGATGTCCCCATCCTTTAATGTCAGCAACACTTGTAAATGTTTCGCCTTCTATATTATCATTCCATGTTTCTTTTTCCTCAACTCTACCCAACCACCAAGGAGGGTTCATGAAGAACTGAGGATTAAAAATAGAACCAGTAGTTACATCTGACATATCAATTAATCTTCATAGATTCGGCATTCGAATGCGTCTGGATTTGAATCACAATAAAGTTCCAAAGAAGTTGGATCATGATCATCATTTGGATGATTAGATTGATATTTTTGAAGTGAATCTAATTCGCCTTCTAAATGACGACGACGCTGACCACTAGTATTGGGATTATCTAACTCATCATGATCATCATTAATATGTTGTTGAATTGTTCTGCTCATAATGAACAAGAAGTTAATTATGATTATTTATCACATTTTCATTGGTTTTCTTCCA
>Ga0129333_10000981_pt1 | contig 25168 bp, 9 predicted proteins | sample CPB6_08_DNA_FD_94474 | JGI IMG/M metagenome (GOLD analysis project Ga0129333, IMG submission 94474) | Freshwater to marine salinity gradient microbial communities from Chesapeake Bay, USA - CPBay_Sum_0.6_0.8_DNA | ecosystem: Environmental > Aquatic > Marine > Coastal | place: USA: Chesapeake Bay...
TCCTGGAAACCTTTATCTGTTTGAATACAAAGCAACTTATGCTAGTAAAATAAATTACTATGATGAGTTTCCTTTAGTATACGTCACTCAAGGTGGTAAAAGTTTTTCCGGCGCCAACTTACATTACTTAGGATATAAAGCAAGATTGAATGCCATTCTTCAATTGGAAGAAGGAGTTATGGAAATTCCTCCACAGTGCTATCATAATTATGTGCAAGCAGGACTAGAAACTCCACTATTTAAAATAAATAGAGAAGACTATAAGAGCGCAATATTTCTTCCTGTTGAAAATTTTGTATCCAGAAAGAAAGATTCTTACAAACAATTAAGCAAATCCTTTGTCTGGGGAGACAGTAAGAAATGACAACATCAATTAATGAAAATCAGATTCCAAATTTTAAGGACTTTAAATCATACATTCAAAAGTTTGGATTTAGTCTAAGTAATTTTTATGATGTTAATTTCTTTCTAACTAATGGAACGAAAGGAAGTCTCGCAAATATTTTTAATAGAATTCCAGGAACTGATTTAGCAAATGCAAATGATGCTAATAATGCTAAAGGATTAATGAGATTGTATGCAGAAGAGTGTACAATTCCTGGATATCAAATTAGCACAGGAGAGTTTAGAATTACCAATAGTCCCACCATGAAATATGGTTACGGAATTGTAAACAATGAAATTACTTTTTCATTTATTATGGATGCGGGTTCTGAAATTAGAAAAACTTTTGATGCTTGGCAAGCATACATTTACACACACATTGCTACCAACAACACTATTCCAAACATAACTTTAAATCCAAATTCAGTTAGTCAACTTGGACGCACCAGATATAAAGATGAATATGTTTCTGATATACAAATTATTAAATTTGAAAGATATGCTTCTAACTCTGGATTAATTCAAAAAAATGGAGAAATAAATAATTTCTTAAAAGGATTCCACCCAACCAAAGATATTATTCCAGATTCAACCGAAGATAAATCTTCTGGGTTTGGAAAAGCTATTCCAGTTTATTCTGTGAGACTTAGAAATGCTTTTCCAACAAACATTTCTTCTATGAGTTTGTCTAGTGGGTCTTCTCAATTATTAAAATTGCAAGTAACCTTTGAGTATGATTTGGCAATTCAAAGCAGTCTGTCTGGTAATTCTACAACTTCTGGTTCTTGGCCAACTGTAGTTTGATATTTAACATATAAATAATTTTACTTACATTATAGCATATTATGCCATTACCAAAAATTGTTGCACCAACTTATGAGTTGCAATTGCCTTCAACCGAAGAGACTATCAGATATAGACCATTCCTAGTTAAAGAAGAAAAGATACTTCTTATTGCTATGGAATCTGAAGATGAAAAACAAATGACGAATGCAGTTAAAGTTATTTTAAAAAATTGCATTCTTTCTAAGATTAAAGTTGATGATTTAGCAACATTTGACATTGAATATTTGTTTCTCAATATCAGGGCAAAGTCTGTTGGTGAAGAGATTGAAATTAATATTACTTGTCCAGATGATGGTGTGACTCAGGTTCCTGTTTCTGTTAATGTTGAAGACATTAAAATTGAAAAGGATAAAGAACACAATAAAATTATTACGGTGACTGAGGATATTTCTGTTGTTATGAAATATCCTAGTATGGAAATGTTTGTTAAGAGTAATCTTGTTTCTTCTGGGAAAACCGAAGATGTTTTTGAAATTGCTTGCTCCTGTATTGACCAGGTAATTGAGGGTGAGGAAGTCTATGAATTTAAATCTTTCACCAAGAAAGAACAAATGGATTTCCTTGAGAGTTTTGATACGGCACAATTTCTAAAGATTCAAAAGTTTTTTGATACAATGCCTAAACTTTCTCATACTGTTAAGGTTACAAATCCAGAAACTCAAATTGAAAGTGATGTTGTAATTGAGGGACTTGCAAGTTTTTTCGCCTAGTCCTAGCGCATGAATCTCTTGAAAATTTTTTCAGAGTTAACTTTGTTTTGATACAACACCATAAGTGGAGTTTAACTGAATTGGAAATGATGATTCCTTGGGAAAGGGAAATATATGTGCAAATGCTCATAGATTATATTGAAGAAGAAAATAATCGCAATAAAACATCACAGTCGTTGTAAATGCCACAACCAACCATCAAACCTTTGATTAAGATAACTTCCTTTATTGGAAGGGGTAGAGGAGGCGGAGGCTCTGGAGGTGGAGGGGGTGTACTTTCATCTAGTGGTCAATTTGGTTCACCCGAATTAAACGAACTGAGAAAGATTAGACTCAATTTAGTTACTCTTCTTGATATAGAAAAAGCGCAAACAAAATATTTGGGAGATAGAATATTAAAGTTTGCTAGAAGTGACGAAAGAAAAAAATTAAAGAAGAGAGAATCAGCACAAGAGACAAAAAAAGGAACACAAACAAAATCAGATACTCAAAAAAATCCTATTGTTAAAGGATTTTTCAATGGGTTGCAAGGATTGTTTAGTTTCTTTGGAAATATTTTCAAAGCGTTTCTTGGATATAAAATTTTAGAATGGGTTGCAAAACCCGAGAATGAAAAAAAAGTTCAAGATTTTGTAAAACTTATTGGTGGAATATTTAAATTTATAAGTGCAGTAGCCGGATTTGGTATAGATAAATTACTTGGTGGTATTTCAAAGATTTTAGACGGCGGAGGTATAACTAGAATCTTTGGATTTTTAGAAGCTGTTGTTGGATTTTTTACTCTTAAGTGGTTATTAAATCCAACAAAAATAATTTCTGACATTGCAATGATTGGCAATCTTTTTACAAAAACGATTCCCAATGCAATCAATGCGGTAGTTAATTTCTTTACTAAGATTATTCCAGGAGCTGCAGCATCAGCTGCTGATGATGCATTAAAAGAATCTGCGAAGGGTGTTGGAGATGCTTCTAAAACTGCAGTAAAGGGTGTAGAGGGTGCTACTACCGCAGCTGCAAAGACTGGGACTGCGGTCGCAAAAACTGGAGCTACTGCTGCAAAAGGTGCCGCGGCTGGTGCTGCCAAAGGTGGTGCGAAAATAACAGGGAAAAGTTTACTAAAAGCATTACCAATTATTGGTGCAGTATCTAGTGGAATATTTGCTGCAGATAGGGCATTCAAAGGTGACTGGTTAGGTGCTGGAATGGAAGTGGCGTCTGGTGCCGCTGCTTTGATACCTGGGTGGGGAACTGCAGCATCATTAGGAATTGACGCTGCGTTGATTGGTAGAGACATCGCCAAAGAGCAAGGAATTCCAATGCTTGCCAAGGGTGGTATTGTCACCAAACCAACTCAAGCAATAGTAGGAGAAGCCGGCCCAGAAGCTATTTTACCTTTAGATAAACTTGGTTCATTTGTAGGATTGAATAAGTCCGTAAGTGATACGGTTCCTAAGTTCATGAAACTTTTGACCATTCCATTTACAATTGTTGGAGCAGGTCTTGTATCATTAATATCATCTTCTTTGTCACTAATACCAGGAATTGGTCCTTTACTGACTCCGATTATTGGCAGTATCGCATCTACATTTGGAATTCCAAGTAGTATTGTAACTACTCTCGGAAAAGTATCTGGAGGTGTTGCAAGTCTAGTTAGTTCTGGTGCTAGTGGACTTGCTGAAATATTTGGCTTAAAGGACCCATCAGTTAATATGAGAGCAGGTTCTCGTTTTACTTTGAAAAAGGACAATAGTATTAGAGGATTGCTTGCTAATATTCTTGGAGCATTAGTGAGTAAGTTGCCAAAAGAAAAGGAAGTTACTCCTGCACCAGCCCCAACCGCGACACCCACGGCGGCCGCGCCTGCTTCTTCTCCTTCTCCTTCTCCTGCACCTCCCCCCGCAGCCGCAGCTCCACCGGCATCCCCAACCCCTCCAAAAAATAATACAGGAAGTGTTGGTGGATATGGCATAGGAGATAAAGTTCCTGCCTTGTTAGAACCAGGAGAATATGTATTAAATAAAAATGCTGTCCAGGGTGTTGGTGGTGCTAAAGTTTTGGACCACATAAACCATAGGGTATATCCAAGATTTCAAACAGGTGGTTCCGTAACTCTTTTAACTTCTGGGGGAGGAACAAGTGCTCTAAAAACACCAGTTCAGTTTACACACTTGAGACCACACCATGGTACTGGAGATAGTAATAGGGCATATGGCATTACAAAAGATTACATATTAGATGGCTCTAAGTATCCAAATTATAAAGTTCCAACACCAGTTGCTGCTTCAGTAAAATTCGCTGGGTCTAATCCTGGTGGATATGGAAATATGGTTGAGTTGACGGATGACAAAGGCAGACCGTTGGCATTGTTTGGACACTTCTCGAAATTAATGGTTAAAACTGGAGACAAATTATCAGCAGGAGATATCCTTGGTATCCAAGGAAGTACTGGAAAATCTAGTGGTCCGCATGTTCACATTGATGCATCTAAAAAGTTTCATGAAACTTGGGCAAATTATGTTCTTGGAGTAAAGAGTAGTCTGGATGCTAGTAGTTTAGTTAATGGTCCTGGATTATCTGGTCAAGATAGAACTACAGATTCAGATTCCGAACAACAAGAAGACCCAGAAATTTGGAACAAACTTGCTGCAAGTCTTCAAAATCTTTTCAAAGCATTTAATCCTTCGGATACACCAGCATCAACACCTGTAGCTCCTGCAGCTAAAATTGATACTACGCCAAGTTCTTCTTCACAAACATTACAATCTGTTCAAAAACAAAATAATCAAATCCAGTCACAAAATAGACAAACTTCTGCAAAACCAGCTGGTAACGTAGTTACTGTGGGGAATCCAAATCAAGTAATTCAATCTAGTGCAACACAACCTATAACCCCATCTTTGGGGGCAAATCTACCTCCAGTTTCCACCATACTAACTTCAACGAAACCATAAGATGGCAATATCTTCTCCGATTAATAAAGCATCATTTACAAATCCTTCGATTCTCAAAGAGTTGAAGGCTATTAATGTTGTGACAATGCAATTAAATAATGAGAAGAAAAAGAGATTCAATCTACAAAAAAAATTTGATGGTTTAATTGATAGATATGGAGAAAGAACATCGTATGATGAAAGAGAATCTGCTCAAGAAAAGAAAGATACTCCAGTAGGAAAATCCTTTAAAAAATTTGTAAAGAATCAGTTCATGGGATTGGGTTCATTTTTATTTGACCTGATGAAAGTTTTTATTGGATATAAAATTTTAGAGTGGGCTGCAAACCCAGAAAATTTACAAAAAGTTATTGGAATTGTGAAAGGTTTATCTGGTATATTTAAATTTATAAATTGGTTTGCTACTGGTTCTATAGATAATGCATTGAGTGGGTTACATAGTTTGTTATTTGGCGGTTCAATCTTAGAAAGAATTTTTGGATTCTTTAAAGCAGTTATTGGTTTTTTTGGAATCAGATATCTTTTAAATCCACTTAAAATAATTAAGGATTTAAATACTATAATTAAAAATGGTGATAAAATAGGTGAAGTTTTTAGTGCATTTAGAAAGAGTGGTATTGTTTCTGGAGTAGAAAAACTTCTCCAATCTTTACCAAAAACTGCTTCTGTTTTTAAACATGGATTATCAAGAGGATTGACTAGGGGTTTATTAAAAGTATTTGGAAAAGGAGGATTTCAATTTCTTTCTAAAATTGCTGCAAAATCCGCGCCGACTGTAACCAAGTTTTTAGTAGAACCAATTAAAGCATTTTCCAAAAAGACTGTCGCTGGAATACCTATTGTTGGTCCTCTTCTTAGTCTTGGTATTAACTTGGCACTTGGAGACCCAATTGATAAAGCCATCATAAAGACTGTTGGTTCTACTCTTGGAATGGGATTGGGTGGTCTAATTGGTTCAGCTATACCAGGTCCAGGAACTATAGTTGGTGGAGTTCTTGGAGGATTGTTAGGTGACTGGGCAGCATCTACTCTATATGATTGGGTCAAGGGAATGTTCTCAAAGCAAAAGACTCCAGAACTTGCCGCTGGTGGTATCGTAACTAGACCAACCAAGGCAATTGTTGGTGAAGCTGGGCCAGAAGCAGTGGTTCCCTTATCACAGTTATATAGCGGAGATGTTTTTTCTGAACCTTTAGCTGTAATGGGTTCAGGATTGATTGGAGCAATTGATGCATTTGTTTCTTCGTTGGGAACAACTGGGGTCATGATACGACCATTTTCTAATCAGTTACTCGCACCATACTCAAGAGAATTTGGTTCAAAGTCTTTTGTTTTTAATTCTGATATAGGTAAAAATTCAAAAGTAGTATTACCTACAGGAAAAAAAGAAAATAATTCTAAAGATAAAGACATTAATAAAATTTTAGGAAATAAAGAACCAAAGTTATTGACTACTAAAGATACAAATCCAAGAGCAAGATACAATAGTGGAAATAGTGTCTTTGCATTATTGGGAGACATCTATAATAGTTTAGTAAATTTAGATTTTGATAATAAAAATATCAATGTCAATAGAGGTGGTAACGGAGGGTCTGGCGGCGCTGGCGGCGGTGGAATGCTTCCTGGAGACGCGCCCCCTGAAGTAAAGGCGATGCTTGATGCAATTGCTGGTGGAGAAGGTAGTTGGAATTCTGTTAACCCAAGTTTAAATGTGCCTGGATTAAGTGATATGACAATCGCCCAGGCGAGATTAAAAGCTTTAGAAGTTTCTCGTGGTAAAGGTTCTGGAGCGATGGGCAAGTGGCAACAAATGCCTCAGTTTATCTTAGAAAGGGCTCGTGACGCTGGATTAGACCCAAATAAAGATAAGTTCAATCAGGAAAATCAAACTAAGATTGCTAGAATGTTGATGGCAAGTGTGTATCCTGGTGGAGAATCACAATTAGTTAAGGATGCACAAAGGGACCCATTAGCTGCATCAGCCAAATTAAGAGGAACTTGGCCATCTTTGCCAGGCGGCAGTCAAGAGAATGCTCATAGTAGAGGATTTTTGGCAAGATATAATACAAATGTTGAAAGGTATCAAAAGATGCAGACTGGGGGAGCAGTATTTGACCCCAGAAAATATCAAGAAGGAATGAAAAGTTCCAGATATATTACAGTTGGGACTAATGAAAATGCCAAATCATATAGTATTGGATATGTAAGAGAGGGTTCCAGTGGGACCTATACAATTAAATCAATCAGTAAGAAAGTCTCTGGAAATTTATTTGGTGGGGATAATTTAACTTCTGTAAAGATAAGTAGTGATGAAGGGAAGAGAGTTTTAAATTCAGCAAATGTTAAAGATTATTTCAGAACAGTTCCTAATGGGGGATTATCTAGAAATCTTAAACTTGAATTGAAACCAGATGCACAATCTGATATTTTCTGGGCATATAATCAATCGTATCAAACAACTAAAAATGAATGGTTGAAGAAAGGAGTTTCTTTAGAACAGGCAGAACAATATGCTGCCTCTGCTGCAAAGGAATTTGTTCTTACTAGAAGAGGAGCATCATGGAAACCAGGTTCCAGTAATGGTTTAGATGGAAAACTTGGTGATACTTCTGTGTCGGGTCCATCAGAAACTTCTTCACAAAAAGAAGATGATGTTAACTGGACTAAGATGGCTCAAAGTCTTGTGAATTTATATCAAGGATTTAACAAGACCGATGGAAATTCATTGAGCAAAAATAGTATGGATATGGTATGGTCAATGAAACAACAACCATTTATTTCCGATACATATATTATAACTCCAGGTACAACTACAATTTCGAATGTTAATTTAATAAATCCTTTACCTGCAGTAGACTATACACCCTTATCATATTCTCAATTGGATTCTCATCTCCTACCAAAACGTAATCTATAATGCAACAACTATACTCAGGAGATTTTTCTCTTAAATCCGTAAAACTGACTCCAGTTATTAAAAATTCTGGTGCGATAGAATTAAAACAACTTGTGAAAGAAATTTCAATTTATGAAAGTGTTATTGCCACTAGTTTGTATTGCCAAATTGTTGTTAGTGATATTGGAGAAAATTTAATTGGGACACTCCCTCTGATGGGACAAGAAAAAATTCAAGTCGTTATTGGTGTAGCTTCTAAAACTTATGACTTGAACTTTTTTGTTTATAAAATTGATGGTCGTGTTATGCAGGAAAAAAACCAAGCATACGTCATACATTGTTTAAGTTTTGAGGCATTAATTAATGAACAAACCAGAATTTGTGAGAGAGTAGATGGTAAGAAATCTCACGAATTTTTAAAAGAGAAATTTGAAAGTAAAAATAAATCTGGTTCTTCTGCTTTTACTAAAAAGAAATTTGATGCAGATGTATCTTTGTACCCATTCAATATGTACATTCCCAATTGGAGATTGTTTGATACTGCTGTTTGGATGTCTAGAAGAAGTGTATCATCAAAGTACAAAAATTCTATTGGATATCTTTTCTATGAGACTCTAGATGGATATAAATTTAAATCTCTAGATGAGTTGTTTGAAAAAACTCCATATCCAAATGCCAATACTAAGTATACCTTTTCACAAGCAAATACAAGTGCTAAAGGAACAAAAGCAAACGATTATAGAATCATTAATTACTCTTCTCCAAAGGCGTTTGATATCATGGACGATATGAGAAATGGAGCATTTTCTCATAATTCTATCTACGTTGATATTACAAATAGAACTTATAAAGTTTTTAGAACAACCGCAGATGACTACTGGAAAGATATGAAACATCTGGAGGGATTGAAACCATATAGAACAGATGGTCCACTTCAGTTAATGAATTACCCAACAAGATTAGTGTATCGACCCACTACAATAAATACATTTGGTTGGAAAGAAGTTGATATTGCAGGCAAGAATAATATTGATGAAGTCAATAAGAATTATGAAAAATCTTTATACAGATACTATTTTCTAGAGTATAATAAGCTGGAAATTGCTGTCCCTGGAGATTTAAATATCAGAGCCGGAAACGTAATACAAGTTTCCATACCATCTCCAAAGAGAAGTGCTGATGGTAAAGTTTTAGAAGATACAAGAATTAGTGGAAAGTACTTGGTTCATTCTATCAAACATTCTATTCTAAATAGAACAGAATTAAGAACTACAATTACTTTAACCCGAGATTCTTTCGGTGGCACTACCATTGGAGATTCAACAGTAACTGGAAGTCAAACCAATTTAGGGCAATAAAGATGTCTAAAGAAACTATCGATTCTCACATTCAACACGACATTGATGAACTTGATAATCCAAACATCAATAGTCAACGTCGTAGACATTTAGAGATTGAGTTAGACCAACTCATGAGATATAAGGATACACATCCAAATGAAGACAAAGACCCAACTGGTCTAGATTTATATTGTAATGATAATCCAAACGCACCTGAGTGCCGTATTCACGATATCTGATATATGTCGATTAATCCTACATTACAAAACTCTGCTTTTCTAGGCAACCAAGATTTTACTTGGTGGCTTGGAACAGTAGAAAATGCTGATGATAAAGATGCCAAACTAGGTAGAGCTAAGGTTAAAATTCTAGGGTTCCACAAACCAGATGAAAAACCAGACGACCTACCTTGGGCTCTTGTAATGCAACCTACTACCAATGCTGCTGTAAGTGGTGTTGGAAATGCTCCCAATGGAGGATTAAAGGCAGGAAGTTTTGTGATGGGATTCTTCCTAGATTACCCAGATTGTCAACAACCTGTGGTATTGGGCACGTTTTATAATCAAATTAAAGCAGTTGTTGAACCAGAATCTCAACAAAGTAGAGATTTACCTGGTGCAGTTAATATAATATCTGGGGAAAATCAAGCACCAAAAGATTCTACTGCTACAGCAGAGACTACTCCAGCAACAACTGTTTCAGATAGTGTTGCTGCAAAATCTTTACCAGCTTCTCCATCAAATCCTTCGGGACAACTGGGAAGTACCTCTGTAGCAAATGGAAAGGACGGACCACTTCAGGTTTTAGCAGAAGATATCAAAAGATGCATTGAAGGTCTTGGAAATATTTTTAAGACTGGAGAAATATATCAACCAAATAAAGCAAACCCTACTCTAACTCACGATGTATCAAAAGAACAACAGTATATCCCTGTATCAAACATTCAAGCGTTTCCTCCAACAGGTAAAATTAAAATCGGAAGCGAAGAGATTGGATATAATGGCAAAAATGAACATTCTCTAGTTCTTGTCAAAAGGGGTATGTCAAAGACTGCCCCAGCTGTATATCCCAAAGGAACAAAAGTAACCTTTGTCCATAAAACAGACGCCCCTTATGAAATTGTTGGTAAATTTACCAGCAAAGTTGTTGATTTAAAATCAGCAATTGATTTGTGTATACAAACTATTCGTAATTTGGTTTGGCATATAGTGAATATTGTCAAATCTTGGTTGATGGAACAGGTTACCATTGCTTTGAATGCATTGGGTCTTGCCTCTGTAAATCCTCTTCCATATTTTGTCAAGGTTGTAACTGAAGTTTTACTACAGGTTCTTAAAACTATCGGATGCACTCTTGATGAAGCCCTAGTCGAAGCAATTATGGGTGGAATTGAGGGATTTATTGAAGGATTTATCGACCAAATGATTAATTGGTTGTTAAATAAAACCAACGAATTTATTAATTTTGTCGAACAATGTATTAATGATGTCTTTGGTGTCATATTTCAAATAACTTCCATCGCAACTCAGATTGCAGATGCTATTGAAGGAATTATTGATTTAGTTAATTCCGTTGGAGGTATTGCAGGTACGCCATTGTTTGATGCTAATGGATTTGTTAATGTAAATACATTAACAAACGTAGGAAATATTGTTGCATTTATTTTAAACATTTTAGGAATTGGTTGTAATCGAACTACTGATGCACCGTTGCAAATACAATGGGATAGTTGTGAAATAACTCAAAACAATTGTAATCCGTTAAACTTTACTATTACAGGAGGAATTCCTGGAAGATGGAACCCAGAGTATTCTAAAATTACAATGACATCCTCTGAGGTTGGTCATGTTATTGTCATGGATGATACGCCTTACAGTAATCGATTGGTAATTGAGGCGGGTGGAAGTAGAACAGGTTTCCATATATTAGATAATGGTGATATCGAAGTTACTAATAGTAATAATAAAACAGAAGTTACTTTTGGTAAACAACAAGTTAGTATTAAGGGTGATGCATTTATCAATGTTAAGGGAAATTATCACTTGCAAGTTGGAGGAGATTATCATTTAGAAGTTAGAGGAAAATATAACGTATCAGCATCAAGAGAAAGTAAAGTGACCTATTGTGGAGAACACGAAACAATATACAAAAATGATGCTAAACTTTCCGCTGCAAATGGATTTGCTATTGCAGCATCAAAACTAGGATTGAGTGCCTCGGGTCAATGTGATTTGTATGCACCATCCTATTCAACTTTTACAACGGAACAGAATCATTTATGTACAGGTTCTTATAACAGATTCTGTATGTACGATAATAAAACTATCGGATTAAATGCATTCAAACTAATCGGTGGATTTAAAAATACCTTTAGAGTTGGAACCGATGTTGATTGGGGAATCGGTGCAGCAAATTGGTTCCAGGCAGCAGGTAAGGTAGATGTAAAGGGAGCTTTTAGTACAGAAAATATATTTGGTATCGACACTAAAAATAAACTATCCATTGATACTAAAAATGTATTTGGTGTTTGTGCAAAAAATACCAAGTCTATTAACTTCAAAGATATTGGTGGATTGGACCTGGGTAATTTCTCTGGTGCTAAATTTACAACTGCCACAGGACTCAAGTCAGACATATCTGCTGCTTTAGGATTAACCAAGAATCCGTTCACGTTCCACACTTGACAAGCCAACCGACCCGTGGTATGATGGTTGAGTAGCCACCACCACGACATGAACATTCGAGAAGATTCAAACCTGAGTAAAGTAAGCATCAATATGCTGTCAAGAAAGATTGATTTGTATGGTGATGATGGTGAACATGTACAGATTGCAGAGTCAAATGGAGATGATTTTACATCAATGTGTAAGTTTGTAAATGAAACTCTGACTAAAGAAGTGCAGGAAGTGTTTAAAGTTAATGTGGAGTACGTCTTTTGACAAAACACGGAGGACATGGTATGATAAGGGGGTCCGTGTGAAGGAAGTCGTTTCTGGGGTCAAAATTGGGCCCTGATTACAAAAAGCCCGAAAAAAATTTCTCCAGGCCAAATCGTCTGTAGAGTTTTTCAGGGTTTTCTTTGCGGGAGTGTAGCCCAGCGGAAGAGGCAAACGACTTAAAATCGTTCAAGGGTGGGTTCGAATCCCACCACTCCTATACTAAATATTGCCAGTATATTTTTTGGTGAAGTAGATTGGATAAACTTGGAAAACATTGTGTAGCTGAAGTTTACGGTTGTCAGCATGATATTCTAAATGATGAGGAATTACTCGTCGAAATGTTCACAGAAGCAATTAAACTAGCTGGTGCAACATTACTAAATATCGCATCTCATAAGTTTGAACCGCAAGGTGTTACTATTGTTGCGCTTCTTTCAGAGAGTCATATCAGCATTCACACTTGGCCAGAAACAGGTTCAGCTGCTTTGGATGTATTTACTTGTGGAATTAGTAAACCAGAGTTAGCACTACTTCATTGCATCGAGATTTTAAAACCAACAGAGTATAATATGAATTGTTTCGATAGGTGATTTGATTTTGTTATAAATAAAATCAGATTCTAAGCCCTCCGAGAAACAACATGGCTTTAACAAGAGTAACATCTGGTGGTATTGCTCCAGGTGTCGTAATTAAATTCGATAGTAATAATACGCCAACATCTCCTGCATTTTCATTCAACGGCGATGAAAATACGGGTATTTACCAATCAGCAGCAGATGAAATCTCTATTTCCACCGGCGGTGTTAAGAGATTAACAATCGGGTCAGACGGAAAAATTAAATCTTTCCGTGATGCTAGTGACACAACTGGTTCTATTCTGGGTGGTACTAACCCAGACTTTGTGAACGCAAAGAATATTATGCTTTATGTCAACCAATCCGACTTGAATGCTACGGATTCGATTGACAATGATGGTGGTAACGTAAATAAACCCTTCAAAACTATCGAACGTGCTTTGTTGGAGGCAGCGCGTAGAAGTTATATTGCAGGAACAGCAAATGATAAGTTCGAGGCATTTACCATCATGGTCATGCCTGGTGATTATACAATTGATAACAGACCAGGTGTTACTGGAACACTTTCGACTAATTTAACATTCACCAATTTCGAATCTGAACTCTATAAGTTCAACCCTAAGAATGGTGGTGTTATCGTTCCTAGAGGTACTTCCATTGTTGGTTATGACCTAAGAAAAACTGTTGTTCGTCCTAAGTATGTTCCAGACCCAGCAAGTGCTCTAGGAAGCGACACTGGAGATTCTCTAGGAATCAGCCACGTCTTATATGATGCGGCTAACATGATTGAAAGAAACCGTGGATATATTCAAGAACAATCCCAACTTTCAATCGCCGCAACAGCAGGTTATACTGGACTTACAGCTACTCAAAAAGCATATTGCATTCGTGATATTGGATACTTCATTGATGGTATCATTGCTGACCTTCGTACTGGTGGAAACGCAAACTCATTTATCGTTGGTGAGTTCTATACAAATGGAACTACTAATCAATTCTTAAATAATGCAAATGAAATTTCTGCAACTGTATCTGCATTTAACTATGCAAGAGACCTGATTATTAAGGCAGCACACAACTGGTCAGGTTCGTATGCACACACTCCTCTTTCTGGTGCTACAGTAACTAAGACTACATTTACGGGTGGAGTTGATTACACTGTAGGAAATGGTGACTGCTCTACCGTCGATTCTGCAGTAACAGTTCTTGCTGCAATTGTTACTGGTATCATTCAAAACCCAGATACCTATACAACTCTTTACAAAAAGACTCCTGGTGTATTTGAACAGACTTCCATCTTTAAGGTAACTGGTGGTTGCTATTTCTGGCAGATGACCTTTAAGGATGCTCTAACAAATCCTTATAAGTCTGTAACTTATTCCTCGGGTATTCCAACATTTACTCAAGCATCAACCACTGCTTATTCTCACCACAGAGTTGTTGCATTTACATATGCAGACCAGAGAACAACTGATGGTGAACTGGACGAATACTACAAGAAAATTGACCTATGGGATACCACAATTGATGGTGGTAACGCTAGAGAAGTTAAGAAGGAAGAATACGAAATCGTTGGTGATAGAAGCAGAAATACCACGATTGATACTGTCAATTCTTGCTCACCATATATCTTCAACTGTTCTCTACGTTCTGTCTTCGGTCTATGCGGTATGCATACCGATGGTAGTAAGGTTGCTGAGAACAGCTTCAAGTCGATGGTTGTTGCACAGTTTACTGGTATCTCTCTACAAAGAGATAACAATGCATTCTTCCAACCAAAAGACCCAGAAGGTGATGGAAACAACTCTGCATACAATGACCCAACTGGTACTACCAATCCACCAATTTATGCAGACCCAGATGCTGAATATCGTCCAGATTGGAGACACTTCCACATCAAGGCATCGAATGGTGGTTTCATCCAGGTAGTTTCGGTCTTCGCAGTTGGTTACGCTGACCAGTTCCTAGCAGAGTCTGGTGGTGATATGTCCATCACCAACTCTAACTCTAACTTCGGTCAAATCTCTCTGCGTGCTAAGGGTTCTCAGTTCACTTCGTTTGCTCCTGCAGCAAACGGTAAGATTACTGCTCTTATTCCACCAAGAGGTATTTCTTCTACTGCATCGAATGTTGAATTCTATGCAATTGATTATTCCACAACATGGGAGAAGAACGGACAAGGAGATAAGAACTACAACGCTAACTTAATTTCAAATTTCACATCTAACCTTAATAAGTTTAGACTCTATCTTGATATTGGTGGATTGAACTCAGAAGGAGATATTCCAGAACTTGTTGTTGAGTCTTTTGATTATGCGACTAGCACAACAGTAACTAAGAGATATCTTAACTTTGGTTCGAACCAGAATTACAATCTTTTCAGAGATTACTACACAACTTCTGGAACTGTTAATGCTTCAAATGCAAAAATTCAAACCACTGTTGAAACAGAAACTGGTGGCGTAAATGTATACACCGCAAATGTTCTTCTAACAGGCGAAACAAGTGCTGAAACCTCTGGAAATAACTCTCAGAGACAAGGTTACTTCTGGGACGCAACTGAAAATAAAATTTACATCAAAGTAAATTCAAACGATTCTGCAACTCAGTCATTCCTAAACAACTATATCTTCTCTACTACAACTGAATCTGTATTCACGACAACTGAGACAACAAATGCAGACGGTTCTATCTCCATCAAAACTGGTACTACCAACATTCAAGTATTGCAATACTTTGATGGATTCCCATCTACTCTTGCAACATCCAAGTATCTAGATAATAGAACTTCTTCTCCATCAGATTTACTCTGGAGAGTTGAATACACAATTCCAAAAGGTCTGACAACTATTCCAAAACCACCTGAAAAGAGATTTATTATTAAGGGAACTAGACCAGAAAATGGTATTGATGGAATGCCATATACTGATTATCGTTTCATGATTTATGACGTTGAGGAAATTACATCTTGGGAAAAAGATACCAGAGATGGTGTCTATTATCTAACTGTTATTCGTGCTGATATTAATAAGTTTGTAGATAACACTTCAAACGTTTCTAGCACTATTACCAGAAGACCAACTGGTTTGTCAAACATGACAACTGGTTCCTTCACTACTTCTAAGATTGAAGAAGTTAATAATTACGACAAAGATACAAGAGTTGCTTCTAACATCAACTATCTCTATCCTTCTATTAACGAAGAGGGTCCAACTTATGATATCAAGAAAATTTGGAACCCACCACAAACCGATTCTCGTGTTCTAATTGAAGCTATTGGAAGTGGAAGAAGAGTAAAAGATTTATCTGTTCCGAATGGAATTTACTACAGAAGTTCTGGCACTGTAGGAAGCACTGGTTCTGCAGCTCCATTTGCAGAAATTCCTTCTATGGCTTCTGTCACTGCAGAATCTGTCCATAGATTAGTTCAGTGTCTAGACCTATATTATACACAAACCACATCTGCTGCCTCTTCCAGAGTTGCTGTTTCACCTGTTCTAGGATGGGATTACAGAAAAGGCGGTAATGGATTTGAAACTGATGTTAACATTTATGGTACAGGTTCTTTCAGAAGAGGTCCTACTGGAGTAACTTATTCTATTAGTTCTACAGCAAGTGAAAATACTTTTGGTATTGATAACGAACCTTCATTCAGAAGAATTGTTGTTTCTACCAAAGGAGCAGTAGGAATTGTAGATTCTAACCTCCAAGAGAAAGCGCCAACGGTTCCTCTTTACAGACCATCTATTCTCCGTGCATCTTCACACACTTGGGAATATGTCGGTCTAGGTTCTGGTAACTACTCAACTGGTTTCCCAAATCTACAGACAAGAGTTCTAAAACCATACGAGCAATTCATCGCTCAGGGTTATGAGAATGCTGGTGGTTTCGTTGCTTCTACTGGTACTAACTCTAATGGAGACCAGTATGTTGGAAACCAAGTCATTCAAGCTGGTGGTACTTCAACAGTAACTCTAAACGTACCTAAAGTTCGTAAGTCTTCCGAGTCTAACTACGTTGACATCACCAACATTGAAAACAGAATTTCTAACTCTGTTGTTAACGTAACAGCTTCTACAAGCAATAAGAGTTCTTCTTCTCAGTCTGCACTTAAGGCACTTTCTAACTTCTTCAACACTGCTAAACTCAGTGTTACTGACCGTGCTACAATTCAGAACTTAATTGTTAATTCTAGACTCTATATTGCAAATACCAGAATTAATAATGGTCCTCAGTTCCCTGAAGCAAATACAGAAGCATATGGTTTCGTTAAGGCAGCAAGACCAGAGAAGACTGGTTTCATCTCAACTGATACTAACGACAGACTCTATGTTTCTCCTAAGTTCCTTGATGCTTGGAGAATCAAGAGACAACTTGTTTCTGCTTCAAACGTAACTCTTGACAATAATAGAATTTATATTCAACCATTGGCAAGAACGTTGATTGATGGAACATCAACAACTACTTCAACTGCTCTTACTACTACAACTTCAACTATCCTTGTTAAGGAATCTGCTGGTATTCCTTCCTATGGAGATATTGATGTTGAGATGACTCTCAAGTATGTAGAGAATGGAGATTATAAGATTGATGGCGGCGTTAACGTTTATTTAAATCCAAAAATCAATATTTCTCTAAGTTATTCTTCTGTTGATTACACAACAAATGAAATTGCATTAGATGCAAATCAAAACTATATTGCAAGACAAACATACCTACAAAATATTCTAGGAACTTCTGGATACAATACTGTTATCAAAAACTGGTCCAGCCCAATTGATGCTGGTTCTGATGCAAGTGAAAAGGATGTTAAGTACCTTCGTTCTATTCTTACAACAAGCGTTGCTGTAGATACAGTTGGTAGTCCATCTCCATCTTCCCCATATACTATCACCATTTCAAACACAAATGGTGAGTGGACCGTCTTCCCAGATAGAGGTTGTGTAACTCTTCGTGAGTATCCAAAGGGTGGAAGCTTTAGATATTCCACATATGTTTACTACAAAGGTTCAACCACTGGAGAACTTAAACTAATTAGAAAAGTTCCAAACGCTTCTGGAAATGATTCTGGTCACACATATTCATCTACATACAACAATGGTTATGCAGGTATTGAAGAAAGAAACGTATTCTTTACTGGTTGCACAACCACAGTTTCTTTCGCTGATAGATGGGCAAGAGAAGAACCATTTATTCCTTCTGTCGATTCTCTATCTGAAGATGTTGACCTAGAAGCAGCAACTCTATACACAGTTCCTGAAAAAGTTGTCGCTTACACTGGTGAACTCGATACGACCTATGTTAATAACAGTCTACCAAACCCATTCTCTGCAAAAGCTTTAGGTGTTAACCTACAGAACAGACAAGCAGTTAAAAAGTTTGCTCCATTTGCATATCTAAATCAAGTTCAAACTTGGTGTGAGAATTCTGGATTTGGAACAAGTGAAAATGTTGAACTTCTCATGAAACCAGGATACTATAAGTTAGATGGTTCCACATTCCCATGTACAATTACAATTAATGGTTCTGGTCTCGTAAAGAGTAGTATTTTTGCAGGTAAAGAACAAACTGGTACATCCGCTGGAAGAGTTGGTGGATATCTAGAGGATAGTGTTAAGAGAGGTGATACCATCTCATTCTATCGTGCTCCTAGTTTTGGTGACCAATACGGTCAAAATACCGATAGAATGTATGTTAGTGTTGGCGGAGGAATTACCACAAAAGGAGGACTTAATCTTTCCAACGTTAACTTCCTCGGATTAAACGAAGCAGTCACCAAGAATGAAATTCTTGATGAATTGTATACTACAGATACTAGACTTATTGAAGCTAGAAGAACCGTAAGAAAGGCATTCTACATCAAAGATGTCATCAAGAAAAATGATTCCACATATACTAATTTGTCTTTAGACAATGCATATGGAACATTATCATTTACTGCAAACACAACCTCTGGCACAGGAAAAGCAAAAATCGATTGGTATCTAAACAGTACTAATATTGCTAACTCTGTCTTTGGTACAACAAATTTTGCAGAACTTAATTCTGCAGATAAGACAACTGCCAGATACATGGTTCTAACTCTGAATGCTTCGGATTTTACCAGCACTACAAATGGAACTGGTCAACCAGCAATTGCTTCTCCATCGCAGAGATTTATCTGGGCAAGAAGATACATCATTCCTGGTACAACCATGTACTGGTTCCCAAATCTAGCAGATACTGCAAATATTAAAATTTCGGCAAGTGCAAAATCTGGTAAAGTTCTTGCAGTAAGATATACAAATCTTCAATCTTCAACAAATCCAACCAGCGGAAATTGGTCCACTAGTGGTGAAAAGATTGAAATTCTATTATCTCTATATCAAACTGCTTCTGGAACAACTGGAGGTAACCAATCAGCATACACAAACGCTACGGAAGACCTAGATGTAACTTCTTATAATAACACTCAAGATGCAAAGATTACATTCTTGCATCAGGATAACTCAGAGTTTACAACTCTTGCATACAATTGGGCTGTTAATAATAGAAAGTCATTCTTACCAAAAGGATTCTCCTATAATGGTGGATATCAGGCGGGAATTATTAAGACAATTTCTTCCTCCAGCACAGCAAGCACACCAGATACCATTACATTTAATGAGGATATTTCGGAACTTCAAGTTGGTGATATTGTTTATGGAACCAACATTGCATCTGGAACAACAATTTCTATAATTAATACAGGAACCAAGACAATTACATTATCTGATGACACTACAGGAACTCTAACTGCAGGTGCAAAAGTTTCATTTACTCAACTTGATAATTTTGGAAATGTAATTACCAAATATGATAGACCAGAAATTTTTGGTGTCACCAACGGTTTTGAACAGGGTAGAATCAACTTGGTAGTTGACTTGAATCCAAGTTATGAAACAGACCCATCTATTCAACCATATCCATCTAGAAACTTTAGTTCTTATAAAGCAGTCATAATGCAGATGAAGGATTCCTTCACAACATCTGTTGCTGGTGCTGCGCTAGAAGATGGTGCAATTACTATTCCATATAAGTATAGAGGTTTCAGAAGAATCACTGGATTTGTTTCCGACAGATTCTTACTTCTAGAGGTTGACCCAGGAAGCATTGCATCCAGTTCTGACCCAACCACTGCAAATACTTCGGTAACTCCATATATCGATAATGCTGGTTTCGATGCTGCAATTCTTTCTCAGTTTGCTTCTTATACTCCATTGACAATCGCTGGAGGTGGCGGAAAGGGTTCAGGATTTACATCAAATACTGTATCACTTTCTAATGTAACCAGCACATCATCTCTTGCTTCATCTTTAACTGCTGCAATCACAGCTGGTGGTGCAAATTATAATGGTCTTGCCACCGTGACTCTTTCTGGATTGAGTCAGGGTGCAGGTGCTATCTTCTCGGTTTCCATTAATAGTTCTGGTGCGATTACGGCAATTAACGTTAGTGGCACAATCACAACTGGTTATACAGGAACTGCAACTATCACAATCACTGATAAGAAAGGTTATATTAACGTTAACGGAACTACTGTGAACCTCCTATCAACAAGTCTTGACGGAGACCAGTTTACAGCAGTTGCAAAAGAAAACTTACTTACTGGATTAAATGGTGCATCTCCTTATCTAAGAACAGGAAGTACTCAATCAAATGCATTTGGTAAGAACCTTTACATTTCCTGGCCATATTGCTACAGAACTTTAAGAAAGAGATTCCTCTCTGCATCACTACCAAACATTGGTAACTTCTGTGCTCCAATTGTTAACGTTGATGCTATTCCTGGTTCAAACGTTCCTCTTAACTTGTCTGGTGTTACTATCGGGGCACAGTCTCCTTCAGATACTTCTGCAAACACATTTGGTGGTGGATATTCTGGTGGTATTATTCGCTCCAGAGGTGCAAGACTCACTCTTACAGGAACAAGATTTAGAGGAAATCTTTCTCTTGAGTGGACTGGTCTTCTTTATACTGGAGAAACCAGAAGTGGAAGTGCTGGTGGCGCTCAGTCATTCACCTTCGGACACTCTGTTGAAATGTTGCAAATGGAAGATTCCAACTCCTTTGCTAGAGTTGGTGGTACTCCTGCAACATATATCGGTACTTCCAAAGACGACGAAGACTTCAGAAGAATTACTGAATTTAGACCAGATACAAACCTCTATCTAGAACCATCCAAAGACCCATATGGAAATCTTTGTGATGGTGACGGTAGAACATTCCCAATGACTACCTACCAGGCAATTAAGAGATTTAACCAAAACACATCTTCAATTACTATCGACGGAACGACGATTGCCTCTGGCGGTCTCATGACCAAGATTCAGTTGAGTGAGAGATATCAGGCTCCATATCCAATTTTCTATGATGATACGACAACAACAACTCCATCAAGTGGCAGCGCACTAGCAACTGCTTCTTCTGGTAGTGCATCTGCTGTAAAACTCAGATGGAATAATTCCTCTAGTTCTACACTATCTACTGGAAACTCCGTTGGTGGTTCTCTTGCTGCAAAACAGTTATCATTCCTATATCCTGCAGATACAACTGAAGGTAGAGACTTAGTTGGTAATATTTTCCTTGGTGCTTTTGCTACAAAATTTGTTAAGACCACCAACATTGATACAACATATGCAACTGTAACAAAGGTTGAACTACCAGTACAAAGATATACTTCTGCTGGAGTAGCAAGTAGTTCTGGTCCATACAGAATGGCACTCGTTAAATATAGTGGAAACATCCCTGTATCTGCTGCGAATGGCAATTCCATTCAGTTGTTTACCACATACTTAACTTCTAGAAGATATAAGTATGTCACAACCACAACTTCTAGATATGCTAAAGAAAATACAGCCGGACATTCTAAACTAAATCTTGCTGCAACTGGAACTCAATATGCTGTTCATGGGGATGTTAAGATTGAAGTAACAGGAACCATGACGGCAAATATTACAAGACAAAATGTTTATTATCTTGTAAATACCAGAGCAGGTTCTGTTGCCGGTCAGTGCAGACTATCTACAAATAATTCTGGACAATTAACATCATTTGACTTCCTCGATTACGGTTCTGGACATTTAGAAACAGATACATTCAGCATTCAAACCGCTGCTTCTGGTGGAACTGTTGTTACTACTGGTATCACTCTTACTGCAGTAAGAAATCTCACCGATGATATTAAGATTTTCAAACCAGGTGAATACTTCGGTGTTCTTCCACAAAACTGCTTTGTTCTCAACAGTATCAACAATCCATCAATTTCCACACTTAAGACTGAACTACAAAAAGCAAAACTAATTTTTAGACCAGGTAGTTTCATTCAACAAGGTAGTACCTACTATAAGATTGCTAAAGATGACACAAGCAATGGTACTGTAACTGGACAACTTGGAAATAAACCATATATTGGCATTTACAGATATATCAGTGAATCAAATGTCTCGGACATTCGTGCAAATATTGTAATCATGCTTGAGGACCAAGAGTATACTCCTACATGGTCAGGAAACACTAGATTTGACATCTTCGATGCTGATAACCTCCTCGACTACTGGCCAACAAGTGGAAGGATTACAATTGGTAATCTAGAAACTTGCGATTTTGTTAAGGGTGGAGACCCAACATCCAATACTGGTTATACCTTAACTCTAACCAGAAGCATGACCAAATACTGGCCAAGTTACATTCGTGACTGGGAAGGTTTGGACCCTAACGATGCATTGTCTGAAACTGTTACAGTTGAATCGTTTATTCCAACTGAAATCAGACTTGCTGACCCAATTGATATTACCTGTTTTGGATTGAAGAGAATTCTTCCTGCTGGTACTCAAATTTCAACATCGACTGTTCCATCATTTGTCTCACCAACTGGTGTTATTTCTACCTCTGTTGCAAAAGTTTCTATTCCTTCAACAAATGTTGATGCTGACTTTGAGAAACTATCGGTCGGTCAAATTGTAACGATTCCATATAAGAATCTATCATCCTTTACAGACTGGGCAAGTTGCACAGTTACAGTAGGTGCAGCTAAAGGAACAGCCGGTTCTAATAACTCTTCCAATAGAGCAGGTGACCTAAGAATTTCTGGAAGAATTGCAAAATCACAAAATCAATATTATGTTTACTATAACTATCCATTCCAGATTTTTGGTTCTTCAGTTTCCAACAGCAATATCTTTAACTCAGTTAACCCACTAACAACTGCAAAACTATATTCTTCTCCTGGTGGATACACTGGACTTGCAGGAAATGCCTTCCAGACAGGTGCTGGTGGATTGAGACTTTATAATTACTTCTGGTGTCAAGCAAATGCTACAGCCGCGGGAGGTTCTGCATCGTTAACTGTTACATCTGCATATGATACAACTTCCATTTCAACAAATGGTACATTCACTGGTACAATTGGAACTCCAGATGCGAATGGAAATGCATTGTTAACGGTATCTTCAATGTCTACTGGTGGTCTATTTAGAGGTCAACAAGTTAGAATTACAAATACTTCTGGTACTATAGTTGGATATGTTACTGGTGTTGCTGGAGATGATTTTGATTCTTACAAATCACTAACAAATAATGCACTTCTAACTGGTAGAGGTGGTGCTGGTACATATATCGTATCTGGTGCTACTGCAACCTCGTCCCAGTCTCTATTTGGTACATGTGCTACTGGTCCTGGTGACTACATTGTATACTATGAAGGTCAGACTGGTTACTGGCAAAGAACAATTTCTAGCAAGACTGTAGACGCTAACGGAGTTACTACTCTCACATTAAACACCACTACAACAAATAATACTCCTGCCGGAAGTTGGATTCTTATCTATGTTTATAACTATTTCGATAACAACGTAACGTTTACCCTTGATAAAGCTCTGAGTGCCGATATTACGGCTGGAGATACATTTAAGATTATGCCATCGCTCAATATTCAAGATGGTTCTTATGGTGCATATTATCCAAGAACGGAAAATTCCTTCTTGTTCAAGTCTAAGATTATTGATATCGATAAGACAGCAGGTACTTCAGTCAATCTTTATCTTGCAGACCCACTCCCAGAAAACTTTAATGATACAGACTGCAGACATTATGGTATGATGTTTATCAACCATGGTGGATGGACTTATCCTAAGACTGGTGGTTCTTCTTTCCGTGTCAATAACGTCACTCTTGGTTCTACCACCACTACTATTACACTTCCAAATAGAAGTGGAAGAATTCAACCAGGTGATAACTTATCCTATACATGGGAAGACGATTTAACTGTTCTTGCCAGCGGAAGTGGAAATATTACTTGTGCAACAAATAGTGCTACGGTTACTGGAACCAGTTTTGATACACAATTATGGCCTGGTTATAAACTTTATAACTCTTCTGATGTCTTAATTGGAACAGTTTCATCTATTCAAAGTGCTACTTCATTAACTCTTACTGAAAATGCAAAAGTTGCGGTTTCCAACAGTACATGGAAGTATACTTCAATTGGTGGTACTGTAACCTACAGTGGTAAGATTACTGCAGTTGGTTCTGTTGATGGAAATGGATATGCACAAATTACACTTGATACCTCTTCTAACCACATTCTTTATTCTACATATCCATTTAAGAAAAACTGGTTAAGTATTGATGAAGTATTTGTAAGTCACAGAACTGGAAACTTTGCAAATGACGGTCCTGTTGCTGATAAGTTTATCTACAGCGATACTGGTGTTAAACTTCAATTTGGTGATTATAATATGTGGTATGAAAACTATAGTAACTATATTTCTTCACCAGATGGTATTACGGGCAGACAAGGATGGGTTGGAAACTTCGGTATTACAACCAGTGGAAAACTAATTGATGGTATTTCATTCAATGGTTCATCTGCAGTTCAGTGGGGAAGACAATATAATTCTTCTCTATGGTTGAGTGCAGTTCCTGTACACGCAAGATGGCAGTCTGCATCTTTTGCTCCATATATGTCAAGTATTGAAAGTAATGCTTCCTTTGAATCTGTATTTGCTCCAAATACTCAAGCAATTTATGATGGTGCAGGAACCCATCACTTCCAGCCAATTAACCATACTTCACTTGCTACAGGTAGTGTATTTGTTGGAAATAACACAGGTTCCTACTACTCTCAGGGTGGAGATGCATATGATACAAAACAATATCGTTTCTCTCCAACCTCAACTAATCTAATTTACGCACTACAAGATGCAACAATTAGTGGAAGTGGAGTTGTAACGAACGGTAATAACGCTAGAATTACTGAACAGTATGTTCTAAGTCGTGTTGTTCATTACAGACCAGCGCTTGATGTTTCAACTTGTGCTACAAGTGTTAGTGCGCTTGGAACTTTTTCAATTACAACAACTACAAGTTCCAATACAATTACTGCAGACTTAAGAGGTGTTGTTGTTCCTGGTGATGCACTATACAGTGCCGCAACTCCAACTTCCGCTACATATATCGGAACAGTTGTTTCTGTAACCAGTACAACGACAACTCTTGCAAGAAATGCA
>Ga0129333_10000982_pt1 | contig 25167 bp, 26 predicted proteins | sample CPB6_08_DNA_FD_94474 | JGI IMG/M metagenome (GOLD analysis project Ga0129333, IMG submission 94474) | Freshwater to marine salinity gradient microbial communities from Chesapeake Bay, USA - CPBay_Sum_0.6_0.8_DNA | ecosystem: Environmental > Aquatic > Marine > Coastal | place: USA: Chesapeake...
CCCGATCATCAAAGATCTGGTCACTGACATGACTGAGTTTTTTGATAAGTGGGCCCGCGCCAAAGGCCAGTTCAAGGGTGATGCGACACGCCAAGATGACTTCGCGAGAGTGAAGCCTGAATCAGCCCAGCGGCGTGCGGTTGATGCGGGAATTGAATGCATCGGCTGTGGCGTTTGTTACAGCTCTTGTGATGTTGTCGCATGGCGTCCAGATTACCTTGGGCCCGCAGCATTAAATCGTGCTTGGACGCTGGCCAATGACGAGCGCGACACCCAGCAGCTCGAGCGGCTGCGGGCAGTCGCGGGAGACGCGGGCTGCCATGCCTGCCATAGCCACTTTTCATGCACTGAGCGTTGCCCGAAGCGCATTTCGCCAACCGCAGGCATTGCAGGACTGAAGAAGAAAGTGGGCCGGCTGGCCGCCAAGGGAGCACTCTGAGATGGCATCAACGGCAATCGCGCAGGCCCGTGCCTGGTACTGGCAGCGGATTAGCGCCATGGTGTTGATGGTCTTCGTGTTCGTTCATCTTGGCCTGATTCTCTACGCCATGCGCGGCGGCTTGACCGCCGGAGAGATTCTTGGCCGTACGCAGGGGAATCTTGGATTGGGTGTGTTCTACACAGTATTTGTGCTGGCCTGTGTCATCCATGTGCCCCTGGGACTGCAGAAAATCGCCGAAGAATGGGGCGGGATGAAGCCATCCACTGCGCAGCTGCTGACACGGGGGTTTGCCGTACTGATCTTGGTGCTGGGCCTGACCGCGGTTTGGGCGGTGACTGCCGCATGAAGTCATTGCGCGCCCGCCCGCTGTCTTACACAGCGTTTCTGATGCATCGGATTTCTGGCCTGGGGCTGGCGATCTTTCTGCCGCTGCATTTTTTTGTGCTCGCTCAGGCGATCCGCGGGGAGACTGAATTGGATCGGGCCCTGCGGCTCACCGATTCCCTGGTCGTGAAATTTGCTGAGTGGGGACTGGTCGTGTTGCTGACGCTGCATCTTGTGGGCGGTGCCCGGCTGCTGCTGATTGAGTTTGGTCCCTGGCGGGGTGTGCGGTCGGGCTGGATTACAGCGACTGTGATCACCTCTGGGGTCACAGGATTTTTATTTCTTTATAGCTTGGTGAACTGATGTTTCAACTCCCGCTGAATTGGATTGAAGAGGCCTCCAAAGAGCTTTATATCCGCGCCCTGAAGGCTTTGCCGCCGGACATCAAGTCCGGATTTCAGACCCTGTCAGATCGCGAGACCAATGGAACTGCCAAGGGGATTCTCTCCACCATGATCAAGAATATCGCGGTCGCCGAAGAGACTGACAATCTGCTCTGCCAAGATACCGGCATTCCCATCTACAACGTCTGGATCGGGCGTGATGTGGTATTCGATGGGGCAGCAATCAAGTCAGCAATACGAAAAGGGTGTGAACGGGCCACGCGGGAATATCCGCTACGGTCTTCGGTCGTGCATCCGATCACCCGGAAAAACGAACACACCTCTTGCGGCTTGGAAGTGCCCGTGATTCATTTCGATTTTGTGGAGACGCCGGAAGTCGTCCGGCTTGAGATGGTGCCCAAAGGCAGCGGATCAGAAAACAATTCCTATTTACGCATGGCGATTCCTGCTGAGGGCCTTGCCGCGGTTAAAACCTTTGTGATTGATTCGGTTATCGCGTCGGGCGGTAAGACCTGTCCGCCGACCATTGTGGGTGTTGGTGTCGGAGGAACCAGCGATCTGTGTGTGGCGCTGGCAAAAAAAGCAGCCACCCGGGCCCTCGGCTCGGTCTGTGCCGATGCGCAGGGCGCTGCGCTGGAGCGCGAACTCACCAATGCCGTCAATCACTTGGGCATCGGACCCCAGGGCCTTGGCGGTGACGGTACGGCGTTTGCTGTTCATGTGGAGATGGCTGCAACCCACATCACCATGAACCCCGTCGCCGTCAATATGCAGTGCCATTCGGCCCGCCGCGCATCGGCAGAATTTTCGGCCGACGGTATTCATTACGGTTATTGAAAAAGAATTCATGGCCCACCACACTTTTCAGATGCCGGTTACCGAAGCGCAAGTTCGACAGCTTCGCATTAACGATACGGTCACGCTCGAGCAGACGCTGTTTGGTATTCGAGATGCGACACAGATTCATCTTTTTGATCGTGGACGCAAAACTAAATTTGATCTCCGGGGGCATGCGGTGATTCACACTGCGCCGAATGTCAAAAAGGTGCCCGTGAGTGCGCAGTATCCGGCGGGTTATGCGGCGGTGTGCGTGGGTACCACGACCTCTGATCGGATGGAGCGGTTCACGCGGCCGCTCATGACGCAATATGGTGTGAGGCTGATTGTGGGCAAAGGCGGAATGCGCGAGGACTCAAAGGCCGCCTTTCGCGAGCTGGGTGGTGCGTATCTTGCGATCATTGGTGGGACGGCCGCCCTCGAGACCACCTGGATCGAGCAGATCGAGGATGTTGATATGGATGACCTGAATCCTGAATCGCTATGGCGCTTTCGAATTCGACAGTTTGGGCCGTTACTGGTGGGCATGGACAGCCATGGCGGCAGCCTCTACGACACGGTTCGTGCCCATACCGCAGCCCAGCGTGACAAGGTGCTGGCAGAGCTGGGAGTGGGCCGATGAGGACTCAGTTCACTGATATCTTGATCCTGGGTGCCGGTGGCGCCGGACTCTTTGCGGCGCTGCACGCGCATCAACATGCGCCGCAGGCCTCCATTACGGTGGCGGTGAAAGGGCTGCTGGGCAAATGCGGCTGCACGCGAATGGTCCAGGGTGGCTATAACGTAGCCCTGGCCGAAGGAGATTCGGTAGAACGGCACTTCATGGACACCATCGAAGGCAGTAAATGGCTTGCCGATCAAGACCTCGCCTGGACTTTGGTCACCAAGGCAGTCGAGCGCATCCACGAGCTCGAAAACGAGCTGGGCTGTTTTTTTGATCGCAATCCGGATGGCACGATCCATCAAAAAGCGTTCGCTGGCCAGACGTTTGATCGCACGGTCCACAAAGGCGATTTGACCGGCATTGAGATTATCAATCGGCTTGCCGAGCAGGTCTGGGCACGCAATATTCAACGCCTCGAGGAGCATCGAGCAATCGAATTCATCAAGACCGCAGATGGCCAGCAGCTGGCCGGAGTCCTGATGATTGATATGCGCGATGGCGAGTTTGTATTTGTCCGCGCTAAGGCCGTCTTGCTGGCAACCGGAGGCGGCCCGACGATGTATCGCTATCACACTCCCTCGGGTGACAAAAGCTGTGATGGTCTAGCGATGGCATTACGGGCTGGCCTGGCTTTGCGCGATATGGAGATGGTGCAGTTTCATCCAACGGGTTTGCTGGCAGGAAGCGGCACGCGCATGACGGGTACGGTGATCGAGGAGGGCTTGCGCGGCGCGGGCGGCTATTTGTTAAACGGCCAGCGGGAGCGGTTCATGCATCACTATGATTTGCGTGGTGAGCGTGCCACACGCGATATCGTATCCCGATCAATCTATTCAGAGATGCGGGCCGGCCGTGCATCCCCCAGCGGTGGCGTATTCATCCAGATGTCACATCTGGGTCCGGAAAATGTCAGCAAGGCATTCAAAGGCATGGTGGAGCGGTGTGCCGACTGCGGCTTTGATCTCGCAGGCGGCCTGGTGGAAGTGGTGCCCACTGCCCACTACATGATGGGAGGGGTTGTTTTTGCGCCGGACTGCAGTACCGAGCTTCCTGGTTTGTTCGCTGCGGGCGAAGATACCGGCGGTGTTCATGGTGCGAACCGACTCGGAGGAAACGGTGTTGCCAACTCTACGGTCTTTGGTGGTATCGCCGGAGAGAGCATGGCCCGATGGATCCAGCAGCAGCAAAAGTTTGCTCCCGCAGATGAGGAGGCGATTGCGCAGAGCATTGCGCAGCACGAACAGCCTTTTCAACAGCAAGGCCAGGGATTGGAGGAAATTCGTGAGCGGCTTTACGCCACGATGTGGGAGCGTGTCGGAATTCTGCGCTCCAGCACAGATCTGCAGCGGGCCCAGGCCGAGCTTCAGACACTGTCGGAAGGATTGTATGCCGTTGGGCTTGCGCAAGCGGATCGCGCTTTTAATCTGTCTTGGCATGACTGGCTCAACTTGCGAAACCTGATTGATGTCAGCCGCGTGATTGCCGCCGCCGCGCTAGCGCGCGAGGATTCTCGGGGCGCCCATTATCGGGAGGACTTTCCCGAAACTCGACATTTGGAGCAGTCTGCCTTCACGACCATTCGTGCGCGCGGCGATCATCTCGATCTTCAGTGGACTCCCGTGAAATTCACGCGCGTGAAACCCGGCGAGACTATTCTTCAGGACGAGCCCGCCGCGGCATAGCGGCGGCTGCGCGGCCGCCAGGCCCCGCATGCGCGAAGGTCGATGCAGTGCCTTAAAGGCCCCAGAGCGCTGGGAGTTTTGGGAGATTTCGCACCAAAAGAGAGATCCCCGCCAGGCCGACAATCAGCCAGACCAACTGCCGAAGGTGTTTGAGTTGCAGTCGCCGCCGCAGGTGGCTTCCGGTGTAGACCCCCAGCAGACAGACCGGCAGGCAGACCATCAGATAAGGCCCAAGCTTCGGATCAAAGACGAGCCCGGCGATGACAAAAAGCACGAGCCGGCCGAGTGTTGCCACAAAAATTAAAAATGCAACCGTCGCTCTCTGACTCGCTTCAGAGGCCAGTCGTCGCGCAATATAAATAATGTAGAGGGGGCCGCCGGTGCCAAACAGTGAAGAGAAGACGCCGCCGATCGTTCCGTAAAACATCCGCCAGTGGTCTGCGATCGGAATGAATTGGGCCGATAGGGTTCTCAGCCCCCGAAAACTCTGCATCACCGCAAACAATCCGAGCACCACCAGTAGCAGCGGCTCCGGTGCCTTGACCAGCAGGGTCACGCCCAGTGTCATGCCGAGCATCATCCAGATGATCAACGGCCTGGCCTCCCGAAATTGAATCTCTTTTCGGTTCTTAAGACCAAAAAGAAAACCGGCCACTAGATCCATTGCCAGCATCAGCGCGACGGCAATTTTCAGTGGCACGAATTGCACGATCAATGGCAGTGCTACGATTGATGCGCCAAACCCAGTTAGGCCGTAAGTCAGATATCCAAGAAAAACAAAACAAGCAGTTAAAAAAAGGGTCAGCACGCTGACCCTTTTTCATGCCAATGAAATTGGCTCATGCAGATTCGTGGATCCGGGTGAGCACGAATTCCCGATGGCCGAGTGCCTCGGCAGCTGTCCAGCGGCCATTGGCGGTGGCCATCATGCACTCCAATAGCTTGTCGCCCGTCTGATCAAGTGTCATCTCACGCTGCAAGAGGCCCGAGCAATCTACATCAATATGCTCGGACATCAGGCGCACCGTCCGCGGGTTTGCGCAGAGCTTGATCACGGGCAGAATGGGGTTGCCGATGACGTTGCCCTGGCCGGTGGGGAAGAAATGCACCACATAACCCGAAGCGGCACAGAGTGTGACCATCTCGGCGGCCGCCGAGGAGGAGTCCATAAACCAGAGGCCGGCATGCGATGGGATTTCTGCCTTGTCCAAAACCCCATCCACCGTACATTTCTTGCCGATTTTCTGAATATTGCCAAGGGCTTTTTCTTCGATGGTGGTCAGGCCGCCAGCGATGTTGCCCTTGGTGGGCTGCGACTCGGAGAGATCCGTGGTCTTCCAGCGATTGATCATGTCCTGGTAGCGATTGAACATGAACATGAACCTTTCTCTGACTTTGTCATTGGCGCACCGGGCGGCCACGATTGCCTCGCCCCCGGTAAGCTCTGAGGTCTCGCCGAAGACCAGGGTGGTGCCCAGCGGATGCAGCTTATCGAAGGCATTGCCCACTGTGGGATTGGCGCCGCAGCCTGATGTGGTGTCCGATTCGCCGCACTTGGTGGAGACCCAGAGTTCCTGGATCGGGCACTCAACCCGATGCAACCCAGTGGCGTACTGAACAAATTCCTTCGCCGCTTTTGAGGCCCGCATGATGGTGTTGTGATCACCGTGGCCTTCGATGCCAAAGCCTACAACGGGCTTTCCAGTCGCCGCGATTCCGTCAACGACGCGCTTGGTCCAACCGTCCTCAATGCCGATCACCACCACCGCCGCAACGTTTGGATTACAGCCGGTGCCAATCAGTGTCTGGAAGTGCAGATCCAGGTCCGGACCAAATTGAAGGCGTCCATAGGGATGGGGAATCGCCATGGTGCCCTTGATAGCCACTGCAACGGCCTCTGCGGCAGCATTGGAGAGATCATCCAGCGGAAGAATGATGACGTGATTGCGGACACCGACACGCTTGTTATCGCGGCGATAGCCCCAGAACGTAGTATTTTTTGAAACAACCGACATGATGGGTCCTTTATTTTTGCGCGGCTTACCAGCGCTTGGTCTTGATGTTGTGAACGTGGGCATGCTCTCCCGCTTGGATGGGGGCCACCACTTTGCCGATATCAATGCCGTACTTAAAGACCGTATCTCCCACAGACATGTCCTTGAGGGCCACCTTGTGGCCGATGGGGATCTCCTGGATGGCTTTCACCGTGATGGTGCGATCCTCATCCATGATCCAGGCGTTGAGTTCCACGCCCGGCTTAATGCCCTCCACCACCGCAACGGCGACAGTGTCCTTTGCGTCATGCAATACAACGTGAATCATTTGTGCTCCTTGGGCTGCCAACGGGTCCATGCTAGTCGCCGGGCCCGCCCCCTGTCAACTAGGTCATATATATGACTCGGGGGTCCCGGTGGGCGCGCTTCGGCTTAGAGTGAGGCCGCCAACAGGGACTCGTAGTCGTTGGCCGTGGCAGGCCGTGGGTTGGTGGGATGACAGTGGTCGGCCATGGCGCCGCGGATGATGTCGGAAAACTGGTTTGCCTGCACACCGAGGGCTGCCAGTCCACTGGGCAGCCCGATTCGCTCATTCAACTCCTTTATCGCCAGAGGAATGTCATCGGGATTCTCAAGCCCCATCACGGCGGCCATGCGTTGCATCCGCGATTCTCGTTTGATCGATTCCGCCTCGCGGTTAAAGGTCAGCACCGCCGGTAAAAAGATGGCGTTCAGCGTGCCATGATGCAGCCGCGGATCGATGCCGCCCAGGCTGTGGCTCAGTGAGTGAACGCAGCCCAATCCCTTTTGAAACGCCATTGCGCCTTGCATGCTCGCGCTCATCATATTGAGCCGTGCCTCGCGGTCTTTTCCATCGCGTACCGCCCGCTCGATGCAGCTCCAGCCGCGGCTTAAGCCATCCAGGGCGATGCCGTCTGCCGGTGGATTAAAAGCAGCCGAGATAAAAGTCTCCATGCAATGGGTGATGGCATCCATGCCGGTTGCAGCAGTGAGTTTTGGGGGCAAATCGAGTGTGAGTTCCGGATCCAGCAGGGCGGTTTTCGGCACCAGATGCCAGTTGTGAAATCCAAGCTTTCGGCCGTCCTCAACAATGATGATGGCCCCGCGGGCCACCTCACTGCCGGTGCCCGCGGTTGTGGGAATCGCGATGAGCGGTGGCAGGTTGGCGGTAATTTTTGCGGAGCCTCCCTCGATGGTCGCGTAGGTCTTTAAGGGTCCGGGATGATGCACGGCGATCGCGACCCCTTTGGCGCAGTCCAATGCGCTGCCGCCGCCAAGAGCAATCAGGCCGTTACAGCCTTGTTCGACATAAATCGCGCGGGCAGCATGCACGGCCCGCTCAGTAGGGTTTGAAGGTGTCTGATCGAAGATTGAAACCCGCAGTCCTGCAGCAGCGCACTGGCCGAGGACGCGATCCAGAATGCCAGCGGCCTTAATCCCGGGATCAGTGACGATCAATGCATGGTCAATGTGATGTTGGTCGCAGCTGTTTTGCAGGTGGCCTAAGGCGCCAAATTCAATGTGGACCTGATTTAAGTAAATGATCTGTGACATGTCTGACTCCCCGTGTGTCCTTCCGCATGATAGGGCCCCCAGCCAGCGCATTGCGCCAAGGGCGGGGCAAGGGTTGTTCCGGATTCCCTTCTTCGGCGTCTAGGTCATATATATGACTTAGTTGACAGGGGCCTGGCCGGCGTCTAGGATCGGCCCACCGCTTGCCGAAGGAGCCTCGCCGTTGCCGTCCTTTGTTCGTTATCTCTACCCACCTGTGTTTTTGTTGGGCACGCTGCTGGCCTGGTTCGCGGTGTCGGAGTGGTGGCAATGGATCTCGCCCACGCGCTTTCCGACGCCGACACAGACTGCTGAGGCGTTTCGTCAGATTCTGATTCAGGGCTATGGCAACGGCCGACTGCATCAACACATTGTGCAGAGTGTGCTCCTCGTGTCGTTGAGTTTTACGATATCTGCAGCTCTAGGAATCGCCTTAGGAATTTTCATGGGTGCCAGCCGAAAAATTGAGGCGCTGGTGAATCCTGTTTTTCTCACCCTGAGGCCAATTCCGCCTCTGGCCTGGATTCCACTGGCGATCGTCTGGCTCGGACTGGAAAACAGCGCCAAGGTCATGGTGATTTTTGTTGCTGCGTTTGTGCCTTCGGTGATTAATACATTTACGGGTATCCGCTCGCTCGAGGTGCCGCAGCGTGAAGCTGCCCGCATGTTGGGTATTCGCGGCCGAGCGTATTACTTCGAGGTGCTCATCCCCGCCGCGATGCCCATGATTTTTACGGGCATGCGACTGTCACTTCAGGCATCGTGGACAACACTGGTGGCCTCAGAATTGGTTGGCGCGATGCTGGGATTGGGCTCAATCTTGAATCAGGCGGCCCAGGATATCAATCCACCGATGATTCTTGTGGGGATGATTTTCGTTGCCTTGTGTGGCTGGCTCATGACCTATGGCCTGGGCCGCCTTGAGCGTCTGGCCATCCCCTGGAGGCCGCTGTGATGGCCTCTCAGAGAAGCAATGGCTGGTCCGAGAACGTACGTTTATCGCTCATTGGGATTACGCTCTTCATTGGGTGTTGGTACCTGGCGGTATTCTTCGAGATTACGCCGCGCCGATTTTTACCTGCGCCACACGAAGTCTTGTTTCAGTTTGCTCGACTCATTCAAGAGCCGTTTACGGGATTTACTCTTGGACAGCATTTGTTGTCGAGTTTTCGTCGCTTCTTAAATGGATTTCTTCTTGCGATCGCGATTGGAATTCCGTTGGGATTATTAATGGCGCTATCCCGCGGCGTTCAGCTGCTGGTGACCCCGGTTTTTGAAAGCGTTCGTTTTGTTGCGCCGATTGCCTGGGTGCCATTCGCAGCGCTGTGGTTTGGTACCGGCATCGGTGGACCCACATTGGTCATTTTTATGGGCGCATTTCCGCCCGTACTGATCAATACTTATCGCGGCGCGATTTATGTAGATCGCAAGTACATCGAGGCCGCCAAGATGCTGGGGGCAGGCCCCATTCGTCTGATGACCCAGGTGCTCTTTCCTGCATCACTCCCTTCGATCGTGGCGGGCCTTCGGATTTCTGCGGGGCTGGGCTGGCAATCCTTGGTTGGTGCAGAGCTGATTGTGGCTTCCAGTGGGGTGGGCTACATGATGGTCAAGGGCCAGGCCAGTATTCAGACGCAGATTGTGATGGCGGGCATGATCGCGATTGGCCTTGTTGGGTTGTTGATTGACATTTTATTGCGCCGCGTTGAGCGGCGATTTAATCGTTACCAAGAGGTTCACTGATGGCGGATATACGTTTTGAGGCAGTCCAGCGTGCCTTTGTGCAAGGTGGCAAGGAATTTCTGGCCGTCGGAGGAATTGATCTGGTGGTCGCCAACCAGGAGTTCGTCGCCATCGTGGGGCCTTCCGGCTGCGGCAAGACGACCTGCATGCGACTGGTGGCAGGCCTGGATCAGCCCAGCAGTGGCCGCGTGCTGGTCAATGGCGAAGAGGTCACCGAGCCCGGGCCGGAGCGTGCCGTGGTCTTTCAGCAGTTCGCACTATTTCCGTGGAAGACCGTGTTTGAAAACATCGCGTTTGGCCTGCGTGCGATGGGGTTGGGCAAGACGGAAATTGATGATCGGGTCAACCGATTTATCTCAATGATGGGCCTCTCGGGTTACGAGCAGGCCTACCCGCATCAGCTCTCAGGGGGCATGCAGCAGCGGGTTGCGATTGCCCGGGCCTATGTCCTCGATCCGGGTGTTCTATTGATGGATGAGCCCTTCGGGGCGCTGGATGCGCAGACCCGGGTGGTCATGCAAGAGGAGCTCGTGCGGCTCGCCAGAAAGAATCCAAAAACGGTATTGTTCATAACCCACGCGGTGGAAGAGGCAGTCTACCTCGCCGATCGCGTGGTGGTCATGTCGCGGCGCCCAGGCCTGATTCGCGAAATCATCGATGTGAAATCGATACGCGAAAAGGAGCGCTGGGATGATCACCCAAGAATTGAAGATGTAATGGATTTGGGATCGTTTGTTCACCTGAGAAGCCACATCTGGAGGCTTCTGCGTGAGCAGCATCTCGGAGACGATCAGTAATTTTAAAAAGAGGAGACGCAAAATGAAGCACCGTTACAAACTTGCATGTGCATTAAGTGCTCTGGCTTTATTCGCAGCAAAACCGGCGACTGCGCAGGGAAATCTGACTGAAATTAAGGTCAGCTACCAGCCGGCTGTCTATTGGGCGCTGCCGTTTTACATCGCCACCGAGCGCAACTGGTGGGCTGAGTTGGGCTTAAAGCCCACCTTCAGTACGTTCCCGGCCGGTGTGCCACAGATTGCAGCTTCGGCCTCGAAATCGTGGGATGTGGGTGGAACCGGAGGCGTGCCGGCAGTACTTGGGCACGTACGGTTTGGATTAAGAACGATTGCCCTCTCAAACGATGAGTCTGCCGGTAATGCTTTGGTAGCGAGCGGCAAGACTGCTGCCGCATTTGCAGCCAATCCTCAGTCCATTAAAGGCCAAACGATTGTGCTGACCGCGAACTCGACCGGTGATTATGCGGTTCAGTCTTGTCTCAGGAAGTTTGGTCTATCTAAGTCGGATGTCACCATGCGCAACATGGGGCAGGCCGAAATTATATCGGCCATGTCCTCCGGGAATGCTGACCTGGCTGGCCTCTGGGCGCCCAATATCTATACGGTTGAGGAAAAAGCTGGTGGCCGCGTGATCTGTAGCGGCAAAGACGGCGGCTCATTCGTGCCGGGTGCGATCGTTGTTCGAGGAGACTATGCCAAAGAAAGTCCTCAGAATGTAGCGAAATTCCTTGCGATTTATCTGCGGGCTTGGCGTTGGATGGGAGCCAATCGCAATGAAGCGATTGCGATGATGAAGAAATTCTATGAGCAGGGTGGCGTGACCATTTCGGAGGCCTCGATGCGCAAAGAATTCGATACGCGTCCAACCTTTGATTTGGCGGGCCAACTCCGGATTATGGATCGCTCTAAGGGCGGCTCACAGATGGATGGATGGTTCACCGCTATGGCAGAGTTCATGAAAGGCACAGGCGCGATTACGGATGTCCCGCCGGCAAATGCCTACATCACCGACGAGTTCATCAAAATGGTGAACTCGGACAAGACCCTTCGGGATTTTGCGAACCGCACAAATTAATGCGGATGTGGCGGGGCAGTGCCCCGCCACGAAAACTTTAAGAGACGACGTGACATGGCAGTAATTTATTTAAAAAAAGCAGAAAAAAATCCCTCTACAGAGACTGCGACGGCCCAGCGGGTTGCGGGTGAAATGCTGCAGCAGATTCGCGAAGGGGGTGAGGATGCCGTTCGCCGTTACGCGAAAGAGCTTGATCAGTGGACAGGCGAGATTCTGATGTCGGATGCGGCGATCAACAGTGCTCTGGTGGGGGTACCCTCTGGTGTGCGTCAGGATATCGACTTTGCCGTCCGGCAGGTCTATGACTTTGCGGTCGCTCAGCGAAACAGTATTCAGAATTTCGCAGTGGAAGTCCACAAAGGTGTGACAGCAGGTCAACGCGTGATTCCTGTCAACGTGGTGGGCTGCTATGCGCCCGCCGGCCGCTATGCCCACATTGCTTCTGCCTATATGACGGTGGCCACCGCAAAAGCAGCCGGCGTAAAAACCATCGTCGCCTGCTCGAGTCCCTTTCGTGGTGGCGGCATGCACCCGTATGTCCTTTACGCTTTCAAAGCCGCCGGGGCAGACATGATCATGACCCTCGGGGGCGTTCAGGCCATTGCCTCACTTGCCTACGGGCTGTTTACTGGAAAGCCTGCAGATGTTGTGGTGGGACCCGGAAATAAATTTGTTGCTGAAGCCAAACGCATGCTCTTTGGGGAGGTCGGTATCGATGTGTTTGCCGGCCCCTCGGAAGTGGCAGTGATTGCAGATGACTCGGCCGACCCCGCCATTGTGGCCAGTGATCTCGTGGGCCAGGCGGAGCATGGGCACGAGTCACCCGCCTGGCTCTTCACAAACTCAAAATCCTTGGCCCAAGAGGTGATGCAGCGGGTGCCGCAGTTAATCGATGCACTTCCGCCAACGGCCCGAGATGCGGCTGGCGCAGCGTGGCGAGATTATGGCGAAGTTATTTTCTGCGAGTCTCGCGAGGAACTCGTGGAGATTTCTGATCGCTATGCGAGCGAACACCTGGAGGTCCACGCTCGAGATCTCGACTGGTGGCTGAGTCATCTTACTGCTTACGGATCACTCTTTTTGGGCGAAGAGACAACGGTAGCCTATGGCGATAAGGCCAGCGGCCCCAATCATGTGCTGCCCACCAAAGGCGCTGCTCGCTATTCCGGCGGCTTGTCGGTGCATAAATTCATGAAGACCTTGACCTGGCAGAAAATGACGCGCGAGGCCAGCCGAGACATCGCCGAGGGGACAGCCCGCATCAGTCGACTGGAGGGTATGGAAGCCCACGCGCGAACCGCTGATGATCGGCTTGCGAAGTATTTTCCAGATCGGAATTTCGATCGAGGTCAGCCTGTCGAGGTATGAGGCCAGAAGCGCTTTTCGATCTGCATGATCGGGTTGCACTGGTGACGGGGGGCAGCAGCGGCATTGGGTTTACCATGGCCAAAGCGCTTGGTCTGGCAGGCGCTTCGGTGGTTTTGGTATCCAGAACAGCCGAGACGCTTCAAGCGCGGGTTCAGGAATTACGCGACAACACCATTCCTGCCGCGAGTGTCTGCGGAGACGTTGGCAATCTAGAGAAGACGAAAGAATTGACCGAGCAAGCGGTATCGTGTTTCGGCAAGATCGACATTCTGGTGAATGCAGCTGGCGTAAATCTGCGTGAGCCTTTCCAGAGCGTCAGTCCCGCCACCTGGGATCAGCAGGTCAGAGTGCATCTTGGTGCGCCAATGTTCTTGACTCAGGCACTGGCTCCGGAGATGGCCGGCCGCGGCTGGGGTCGGATCCTGCTTATTGCTTCGCTTCAGAGTTATCGCGCATTTGAGAATAGCGCCCCTTACGGTGCTGCCAAAGGCGGGGTCGTGCAACTCGCCCGCGCGATTGCCCAAGAGTGGTCCGGAAAGGGCATCACCTGCAACGCGATTGGTCCCGGATTTTTTCCAACGGAACTTACAGCGCCTGTATTCAAGAATCCCGAGCTCGCAGCCCATCATGCCCAGCAGACGGCCATCGGGCGTAACGGAGCACTGGAGGATCTCTGGGGGGCCACCATCTTTCTTTCGAGTGCGGCATCAGCCTATATCACCGGACAGACGCTCATGGTTGACGGCGGCTACACTGCGCGATAGGCCGCTTGCAAAAGGAAACGTGATGAAAGCATTGGTATACACACAGCCCAATGAGGTGCGGATTCAGCAGCACCCGGAGCCGACCCTGGATGCGGATGAGGTGATTCTGAGAATTGATGCGGTTGGAATCTGTGGCAGTGATATGCATGCTTACCACGGTCATGATCCGCGTCGAAAGCCTGGCCTCATTCTTGGGCACGAGTTTGCAGGGACTGTGGTGCAGAGCCGGTCATCGCTTTTTGATAAAGGGGCGCGGGTCACTGGAAACCCCTTGATCACATGCGGCCGCTGCGATTATTGCCAGCAGGGCCGCAATAACCTGTGTGCCAATCGGACCATGGTGGGGATGACGCGGCCCGGTGCTTTTGCCGAATACATGAGCATTCCTGCCTCCTCCCTGATAGCACTTCCTGAAACGATGGACTCGGATACCGCCGCGTTGACCGAGCCCGCAGCGACTGCTGTCCATGCCCTTGATCTATCGGTGCGGGCACTGCGTCGGCCGGTGCAGGAATGTCGAGTGCTGGTGATCGGCGGTGGGGCGATCGGAATGTTTACGGCACTCTTACTGAAGCATTTCGGTGTCCTTGAACTTGACGTCATCGAGGTCAATCCGTTGCGAAGACAGGCCATGGCTCAAGAAACTCGGTGCAAAGTGATTGATCCCACAGCGGAAAGCTGTGGAGAAAATCATTACGAATTGGTGGTGGATTGTGTTGGCTCTGCGATCACGCGATCGACCGCGTTTCAGGCCATCCGACCGGGTGGCGTAATCATGCATGTAGGGCTTCAGGAATGGGCCAGTGAAATTGATATGCGCAAGCTCACCCTGGCTGAGGTCACCCTGCTTGGGACTTACACTTATACAACGGTCGATCTACAGAATACTGTTCGATATTTGGATCGTGGAGTTTTCGGTGCCTGCGGCTGGGTCGATCGCAGGCCCCTTGAGGAGGGTCCGGCAGCATTCTCAGATTTGCATCATGGCCGCTCCGCCTCAGCAAAAATTCTACTCAAGCCCTCCCTGGTGAGCCACTAAGCGCCCCTTAGTGGTTTGTTTCGGCGAGGCGAGCCTGGAGAAGGCGAGAGATATAGCGATCAGGCGCCGCAACTTCATTCAGAATCGAGAAATGATTCAGCCCCGGCCTCAGATGAAAGGTGCTGAATGGAGATTGCTGCTGAACGAGCCTAAAGAAGTCTACTGATTGCGCTTGCCACCCTTGTGTCTCGGAGCCGCCCACGACGATATCAATCGGAATGAGGGGGTCAGGCGAGTGTCGCATGGGGCTTAATTCCCTCGCCTCGTCACTCGTGAGACGGATATCGTCATTGACCGAGATTTGCAGCACCGGATCGAGCAGGTAAATTCCGCTGATCAAGACCATCGAGGAAATAAGCTCATGGGACAGTTCTCGACCAAGCCAGGAGCATGTCATTTGCGTAGCCAGAAGATGGGCTCCGGCAGAGTGACCGCACAGCACCAACCGTTCTCCGCGGCACCCATAACGATCCGCATTGCGCGTCACCCAAATAAGCGCTTTCCGAATTTGCTCAACAATCTGCCGAACCGTGTATGTTGGGCATAAATCGTAGCCAATTACGATCACTCCCGCTTGAGCCTGATCAACGGCATTGGCGATAAAATTAAATTCGTCTTTATGTCGACTTCTCCAATAACCGCCATGGACAAAAACTAGCGTCGGCAGTTTTTTACTTGTACCGGGGAAGATGTCGAGTTTGCTGCGGTCGGTTATCCCATAGGAAACATCGAGAATGCCGCGACGACTTGCGCGGACTTTTTGACTCTGGTTCTGTTCCTCACGAAAATACTCTTCAAAGTTAGGAACAGAAAGTCTCGGGATAAATTCGTATTCGAGAGAGTTAGTCATTTTGCCGTAAACCCGCCATCAAGGCAGATGGTCTGTCCGGTAATAAAACGACTTGCATCACTTGTTAAAAAAAGTATGAGGCCTTGAACATCTTGGTACTCCCCGTTTCGTCCAAGGCATGTTTGCAGAGCAAAGCGATTTACTGTTTCCTCATTTTGAAAAACAACCTCAGTCAATGGGGTTCTAAAAAGGCCTGGCGCGATCGCATTACAAGTGATTCCATGTTTTGACCACTCTTCGGCAATCACCCGTGTCAGTTGGACGATCCCGCCTTTGCCGGCTCCGTAAGCTGCGCTGTTCGGGAAGGCCCTAAAAGACTGTAGGGATGCAATATTGACAATCCGGCCCCATCCCTTCTCCTTCATTTTTGGTGCAAGGCCTTGAACCAGGAAAAAGGGGGACGTTAAGTGAAGATTTAACTCAGACTTCCACCCGGCTGGAGTCACTTCAGCGAATGGCATGCGAAGATTTGTACCGGCTGCATTGATCAAAATATCAATTGACTCAAACTCCCGTTTGATTGCTTCAACCGCTAATAAGGCGCCCTCGTCAGAGGAGAGATCCCAAGATAAATAATCTGCTGTGATACCTTTTTCACGCAAGTCATTGATCGATTGTTTGAGTGCCTCTTCCCGTCTGGCAAGAAGAATAATTTCTGCCCCGGCTAGCCCTAGGTAGTTTGCCATAGCAAACCCGAGTCCTGAGTTCCCGCCTGTGATCAGGGCTTTTTTATGTTTATAGTGATAAAGCTCTGTCCATTTTGTGTTCATGATGTCGATCTCAGGTGAAGTTAATTTTTTGTGCGTTCATGCGAGGAGGTAGAGAATGTCCGAATCAATAAGTGACTGTCAACTTAGTATTATCGTGACGGGTGGGGCAAGCGGTATAGGCGCCGCTGTAGCGGAGCTAGTCCTCGAGCGGGGTGGCTATGTTGGAATTCTCGATATCGATTTCACGAAATGCAGTGAAAACTTAGCGCCTCGTAAAGGCCGTTGCGCTCGTGTGGTTGCAAGCACGCTTGACCAGACCGCGGTCGCCGATGCGTGGTCCAAGGTGGCCAATGAACTGGATTGCCCCATCAACGGATTGGTAAATTGTGCGGGTGTCCCCCCGATACCAGCGCCGATCGAAACTTACGATGTTCACGAGTGGTCGCGGTTACTCGAGTCGCATCTCACCGGAACCTATATTCCTTGCAAAGTTATTGGCTCTGAGCTCGCACGATTGGGTCATGGTGCGATTGTCAATCTTGCATCCGTACTGGCATTCAGATCAGGCCCGGTTTTGGCCTACGGGGCCGCAAAAAGCGGTGTCGTGAGCCTTACAGAGTCTTTGGCGGTGCATTGGGCAAAGTCTGGTGTTCGTGTCAATGCGGTGGCGCCAGGGTGGACAGAAACCCCCTTTCTTCGCCCCCCGGGGCGGGCAGATCGGGACTTCTCGCCAATCCTCAATGCGACACCGCAAAAACGTCTGCTATCACCGCGCGAAATTGCCGAGGTTATCTATTTTTTGCTTTCAGACTCGTCTCGCGCTATCACCGGAGTCACGATCCCCTGCGATGGGGGTGTCATCGCTGGGAGCGGATGGGCGCCCTACGGCGGATTTGACATTTTCCCGTCTCAATTTGCGTAAAGTGTTGCGAAATGAGGTGAGACTGAGATAAGGGAGTGCTCTATGTATGACTTAGGGGGAAAGACCGCTTTGGTTACTGGCGCCGGGCGCGGGATTGGTGCAGCCATTGCACTTCGACTCGCGCAAGAGGGGGCCGATGTTGTGGTTGTGGACATTGACGGGGTACTCGCGGAGGAGGTAGCAGGACAGGCGAGACACCATGGTGCAAGGAGCTTGAGTCTCCAGGTAGATGTTGCCAGCTCGGATCAGGTTGGTCAGATGGTCAAGGCTGCGATGCAACATTTTGAAAAAATAGATATTTTGGTGAACAACGCCGGAATCAATCTCGTGAAACCGATGCTTCAAATGGCAGAGGAGGAATGGGATCGCCTATTTGATGTTAACTTAAAGAGCTATTGGCTTTGCGCGCGCGCGATAGCTCCCCAGATGATCAGCAGAGGCGCCGGAGGAAAGATCATCAATGCCTCTTCGAAGGCCGGAAAAACCCCATCACGCTATGCCCCAATCGGTGCTTACTCGACCACGAAACATGGCGTGATTGGATTTACACGGTCGCTCGCTCTTGAATTAGCCCCTAGTCGAATTAACGTTAATTGTTTTTGTCCTGGACTGGTTGACACGGATATGTGGGATCAAATGGATCGGGCTGTAACCGCGCTTACTGGGGACGCGGCTGGATCGTTACGAGCGCGGGCGATTGCCGATATTCCCCTTGGGCGCATGGATAGCCCGGCGGGAGTTGCAAAGCTTGTTGCTTTTCTCGCATCGAGCGAGTCCGATTACATGACTGGACAGTCGGTGAATCTATCGGGAGGACTTGAAATGCACTAGACATCGTGTTTCAAAGCCTGTAGTGACTTCTCGGGTTTACCCCAATGTTTAGTAAGCGCTTTCAATCTACCGTTATTTCGCAGTCGTTATGAGAAAAACATAAGTATTCAACCAAGGGGAGGCAGAGAGATGGCAATGTTCTCGACGTTCGTTCGACTTTTCGTTGCGGGTGTGTGCGCGGTAGGCCTGATTGGTGGCGTGGCCGCGCAACAACGAGACAAGATAAGAATCGCAGCGCAGGTGTGGTATCCGTCTTTTCCGCAGTATGCGGCGATGAGCCAGGGGATCTACGCAAAGTGGGGCCTTGATCCCACCATCAAGGTTTACCCCTCTGGTGGCCCGATCGTTCAAGCAGCCGCGACTGCGGAATGGGATGTGGCGCATATCGGCCTGCCCCCAACAGTCCAGGGATTCAAATTGGGCCTCATCATTGCGGGAGTGATCAGTGAAGAGGCCGTTATTCATCAACTGATCGGTCGGCCGGATTATGTAGATCGCGTCAAAAAGAATCCCGCTCTACTTAAGGGATCAAAAGTATTTGTTACCACGGCATCTACTGGGCATTTCATGGTCGAGGGCTGCCTCAAAAAATATGGGCGAACCATGGCCGATATCCAGGTGCTCCCCAGCGAACAAGCAGCCTCGCTGTCTGCCTTCATGGCCGGCAATGGCGATCTTGCACAGCTCTGGACGCCCCAATCGACCGCTGCTCGCGGACGAGGAATGAAAGTATTTTGTGATGCGACAGAGGCGGGCGTGAAAGTCCCGTCAGTATGGGTGATCCACCCTGAGTTTGCGAAGAAGAATCCCGATGCAGCAGTTCGTTGGCTACGCGCGACCCTTGAGGGTGCCGAATGGGCGCAAAAGGATAAAGCGAGGACGGCCTCCCTGTATAAGGAGTGGGATAAGTTTCGTGGAACCCAGACTGAAGAGGCCTTTCTCAGGGAAGAGGTTGACCTTGCGATGGATTTGTGGCCCATGCAGGCTCAGTTTGAGCGAATGATCGGGAAGCCGGGAGAAAAGGTCTATGTTTATCAAGTATTAGATGAGATCTCTCAGTTTTATATTCGAATCGGACGCATGAAAGAAGTTGCTCCCGAAATTATGAAAATGCCCGATCCCAGCTGGATTCGGAAGGCGGCCGCTCTCCCAGCCCGATAATGCTGTGATGAGTCAAGGCAAATCCGGGGATCGGAATGACCTAGTTTATGAAGATGTTTGTATGGATTTTGAAAGCGCAGCTGGAGTTGTTAGGGCGCTGGATCCATTCAGTTTTCATATTCTGGGTAACGAGTTCATTGTAATCGTTGGTCCCTCTGGCTGCGGTAAGACCACCCTTCTTCACATTACATCGGGTCTTACCGCGCCAACCTCGGGACAAGTCTTGCTGGGCGGCGAAAAAATTGTAGAGCCCGGCCCCGATAAAGCGATCGTCTTTCAAAACTTTTCTTTGTTTCCTTGGAAGTCAGTCTACGACAATATTGAGTTTGGGCTGCGAATAAATGGCGTGCCTCTCGCTGAGAGGCGGCGTCTAGTTATTAATGCGATACAACTCATTGGGCTGGAAGGCTTTGAGAAGCATTTTCCGCGTCAGCTGTCAGGTGGAATGCAGCAGCGAGTAGCCATCGCGCGCAGCTTTGTTCTGCAGCCGCAGGTACTCCTTATGGACGAGCCGTTTGCAGCGCTCGATGCACAGAATCGACAGCTCATGCAGGAAGAGTTGGTTCGAATCTGGCAGACACAGAAGCCAACCGTACTCTTCATTACCCACAGCGTCGAAGAGGCCGTCTTTTTGGCTGACAGAATAATTGTGATGAGTCGCCGCCCCGGTCGAATTAAGGAAGTCCTGAGGCCGAGCGATTTTATGGGTGAGCTCACCTCCCACTGGCGCGCCCTTCCTTACGACGATGTGATCCGACGTGCTGATTTTCAAGAGTTGAGAGCGCGGGTCTGGCGGCTCGTCAAATCGGAAATTGGAGATCGGCATTAACTACACAGAGATCATGCAAAAACGCAGTACCTTACTGAAAAATGCGTTCGCGCTGATATCGGTGATGGCGTTAATCTCTGCATGGTGGGGGGTGACCTCACTTGGGTTGGTTCGTCCATTGATCCTGCCGTCACCAGCAGAGGTTGGGCTAGGTCTGATTGATATCTGGAATGGCTATTTGGGAGTTCCTTTTCTTAATCACTTTAAGGCGAGTCTCTCTGTGATGCTGCTGGGATATCTCTCCGCCGTGGTCGTCGGCGTGTCCCTTGGTATTGGTATGGCATGGATTCCGAGTCTCGATAGACTATTTTCACCAGTAGTATCTGCGGTCCGACCTATTCCGCCGCCGGCCTGGATACCGTTGACAATATTGTGGTTTGGAATTGATTTAACCGCGAAAGTATTCATTGTTTTCGTCGCTGCGGTTGTTCCGTGTCTTCTCAACAGCTATCAGGGCATCAAAAATGTACCGGTTGATTTGTTGAATGCCGGGCGAAGCCTCGGCGCGACCAAAAGAGTACTCTTGATGGAGATTGTGGTTCCGGCCGCGTTGCCAGTGATTTTAGGCGGGCTTCGAATTGCCCTCGGTACCGCTTGGGCGACAATCGTAGCAGCTGAACTTGTGGTGTCTTTGGCTGGCTTTGGATTTTTGATTATGAATGGCTATCGCAATCTAGAATCCAATATCGTTTTCTGCGGAATGCTCGCTGTCGCAATCACTGGATTCCTGATGAATTTTCTATTCCTTCGGCTCAGTCAAAAACTGGTGCCATGGATGCCATCAGAGAAGTAAAAAATTGAAATGTCGAACAAAATACAGAATCTTATATGGACAAAGCAAGCTTTGATCCTTTGCGTATGGGTCGCTATTTGGGGATTGATCGTTGAAATTTTTGAAGTCTCATCGGATTTTCTTCCGAATCCAGTTGAGGTTCTGGAAAGAATAGTCACCCTGTCTTACGAGCCGATCGGAGCCGGAACGCTTGTTACCCATGCGGCAGCTAGCGTGACGCGGCTCCTGAGCGGGTTTCTGTCAGCTATGCTGCTTGGAGTTCCGCTTGGACTGCTGATGGCGTATTTTCGGCCAATTAATTGGGCCGTGACACCGATCTTTGAATTATTCAGGTATGTCCCCCCAATTGCTTGGGCGCCGTTCGCGCTATTTTGGTTCGGCGCAGGAAACGCTGCTCAGGCGTACGTCATTTTTACCTCTGCATTCCCACCGATATTGATCAACTCATTTCTTGGGGTAAAGCTAATTGATACTCACTTGTTAAATGCCGGCCTGAGCCTCGGGGCACGCACTTGGACTATTCTCACAGAGATTGCTCTTCCAGCCGCATTTCCGCTCATCATGACGGGCGTTCGAATCGGGCTTGCGGCTGGCTGGATGGCACTGATTGCAGCTGAAATAGTTGCTGGCACCGGAACCCGAGACGGGCTCGGGTACTTAATACTTCAGGGGCAGCAGCAACTTCATGCAGACTTGACCATTGGCGCCATGGCTGTGATCAGTGTTATCGGCGTCTTTCTCGATTCCTTATTACGTCGTGTGGAGCGGCACTTTTCAGCATGGCGAGTGTGAGCGTTGGAGCAATAAGTCAGATGCACAAAGAGGTCGATAGCCATAGTTCAGCTGTTGATGTTGTTATCGTCGGAGCTGGTTTTGCTGGTCTTTTGATGCTGCATCAAACTCGTGCACTCGGACTAAGTGCTCGCGTTTATGAACGCGGATCGGATGTCGGTGGAACTTGGTTTTGGAATCGCTATCCAGGCGCACGATGCGATACAGAAAGCTTAGAATATTCCTATCAATTTTCAACCGAGTTATTTCGAGAGTGGAAGTGGTCTGAAAGATTTGCAACGCAGCCTGAGTTATTACGCTACGCACAGTACGTAGCGCAAAGATTCGATCTCTACCCAAACATCCGCCTTAACTCTGCAGTTGAGAAGTCACACTATGATGAAAAAACCCGAAAATGGCATACAGCCACAAATCGCGGAGAGCGTATTACTTCTGATTTCCTAATTTTTGCAACAGGTTGTTTGTCGACGGCACATCTTCCTGAAATACCAGAAATGGGCCGCTTTCGAGGGGGGATTTACCATACGGGGAGCTGGCCAAAAGAGGGTGTAGATCTCTCCGGTCAAGTAGTGGGGATTGTTGGTACCGGCTCATCTGCAGTACAAGTTATCCCAACAATAGCTGCCGAGCTCAAGCATTTGTATGTCTTTCAGCGCACTGCCAACTATGTTGTGCCGGCATGGAACGGAAAAATTTCAAACGACTATGAACTTTCAGTGATGGCTGACCCCGTATCTTTTCGTCGCGATAACGCAAAGATGATTCGGGCTCACGGCTATCGTAATCGCGGAAAAGACCTTTCTGCACTGAGTGTCCCCCGGGAGGAGGTAGAGCGCGATCTTGAACGTCGCTGGAATACAGGAGGATTAAATTTTCTTGACGGCTTTAATGATCTACTTACGAATCTAGATGCCAATATGATCGCTGCGGAATTCGTAAAGTCGAAAATTCGAAAAATTGTCAAAGATCCTGCTGTATCCGAGCTTTTATGCCCAAAACACCCAATTGGCTGCAAAAGAGTGTCGGTTGGCGACGGCTACTATGAATCTTTTAATTTTAAAAATGTGACACTCGTGGATATATCGCAGAGCGGAATACATCGCTTAAGCGAAGAGTCTATTGAGGCCGGTGGAAGCAGCTATCGGTGTGATAGCTTAATTTTCGCTACTGGATTTGATGCGATGACTGGCCCAATTCTCTCAATAAATGTCACCGGACGGAAAGGCGTAACGCTGCGTGAAAAATGGCGTGAGGGACCGCGAAACTACCTCGGCTTATCGGTAAGCGGTTTTCCCAATTTTTTCATTATGACGGGACCTGGCAGCCCATCAGTACTCACAAATATGCATGTCTCAATCGATCATCATGCTGCATGGATCTCGCGTTGTATCAAGTCAATGAAATCACGAAAGCTATCTGAGATTGAAGCAACAGAGAACTTTGAGTCGAGATGGATCGATACGGTCTCGGAGATCGCCTCCAATACTATTTTTCCCTCCTGTAACTCCTGGTATTTGGGCGCAAATATTCCAAATAAACCTCGGATGTTCATGCCTTATATTGGCTTTCCGAGCTATGAAAGCAAGTGCAGGGAGATAGAAGAAAACGATTATTCTGGTTTCAGGTTAACCTGATTTTTGAGATACGAGGGGCAGCTGTGGAGTTACGAATAATGAGTTCAACATCTGTGGGAATATGCCCCTGCAGTTGCTTACGGGAATTAAGTTGAGTCAGAAGATGCTCGGCAGCCATCGCCCACATGTTGAACGCACCGGTTCGCACTGTAGTGATTGGGGGAAGCGTGTGTGCCGACATTTCGAAATCGTCGAATCCAGTAATGGAAAGATCGGTTGGAACGCGGATATTCATATGTTGAGCCTCAATGAGAGCGCCCTGAGCAAGAAGATCGTTGCCGCAAATCACTGCTGTAATCTCTGGGGCGCTCTTCAAAAGGGCCCTCAGGCCTGTTCGAATTGCCGAAATTTGACTCCTAGTCTCAACAATTCGATTCAGAGGGAGTTGCAGTCCCGCCTGATGAATTGCCTCTCTGGCGCCTCGAAGTCTGGCCGACGCCCGATCATTGCCTTCTGTGTTGCTGATCAGGATGCCCATGTGTTTATGGCCGCGCTCCAGCAGGTGGGATACGACAAGCTTCATCGCTTTGGCATTATCAAAACCAATCGTCTGACCGCCAAGCGGCGCCTCACAGCAGACCACGTGGATATAAGGAAGCTTTCTCTGCTGGAGAAGCCGCAGAATCCAAGGTTCTTGACCAGCCCCAGTCAACGCCACCGCCTCCACCCCGCTTTTTACCAAATTAAGAATTTGCGCCGACTCTCTGACGGAGTCGAAGTCAGTAAATGCCACAATCACCTGAAATGATTCGATCGCTGTTCTTTGCTGAAACCCCGATAGACTCTGGGCGAATATTGTGTTGCTGAGCGTTGGCATCACGACTCCGATTGCACCTGAGCGGTTCGTCATGAGGAGCCGAGCACCCGCATTGGGAATGAATCCGGTTTTGCGAATAGCCTCGAGCACTCTGCCTTTTAGCAGCGCGCTTACGGATTCTGGGCGATTGATAGTCCTCGAGACAGTGGCGATCGACACGTTCGCGAGACGCGCTACATCGTCAATCGTAATGGAGGGTGCCGGTTTCTCCGATGCCATTTTTGCCAAAAGATCGTAATGTGCTGATTATAGAAGTGATTGTAACCATTTTGTAAGCGCTTCCAACAGGCTATGAAAAAGGATTTTTTATGAAGACACAAGAGCTTAAGCCGGCGGCCCCATGGATTTCACTCGCCGTTGATGATTCAGATTGGAAGAGCATTCCGGCCAACGAGCTTCGTCGAATTTATGAGCAGATTCTGATCATTCGACGCTTCGAGGAGAATTTGCTCGAGTTCAGTTCGGGGGGCTTACTGCATGGTCCAGCCCACTCGAGTATCGGCCAGGAGGGGGCGGCAGTGGGCTGCATGTCGGCTCTACAGTCTGACGATAAGATCAACGGCACCCATCGCATGCATCACCAGTTTCTTGCCAAAGCACTCAATTACCGGACGTCGCATGCCTACGATCCACTCACGGACGCCATCCCCGCCGAACTAGAGCATGTTGTATTCCGAACATTGGCCGAAATTCTCGGACTCAAACCCGGCTTCGGCGGTGGGCGTGGTGGGTCGATGCACTTGAAGTGGGACGAGTGTGGCGTACTTGGATCCAATGCCATCGTCGGCGGCAATATTCCCCATGCAGTCGGATACGCGCTCGCGGAAAAAATGAAGAAGACCGGCAACGTCGCCGTGGGGTTTTTTGGCGACGGCGCGATACAGAACGGCGCAGCTTATGAGTCTTTCAATTTAGCAGCGCTCTATCGGCTTCCCGTAATATTTTTCTGTGAAAATAATCTATACGCGGTCTCTACGCATATCACAGAGCAAACGCGCGAGCCGCGACTTTCGGGCCGCGGCGTTTCGCTCGGAATCCCCGGTATAACAGTCGATGGAATGGATCCTGTCGCCGTTCGGGTGGCCGTCCAGTACGCTCGAAAATTGATGGAAAGCAATCAGGG
>Ga0129333_10000983_pt1 | contig 25157 bp, 31 predicted proteins | sample CPB6_08_DNA_FD_94474 | JGI IMG/M metagenome (GOLD analysis project Ga0129333, IMG submission 94474) | Freshwater to marine salinity gradient microbial communities from Chesapeake Bay, USA - CPBay_Sum_0.6_0.8_DNA | ecosystem: Environmental > Aquatic > Marine > Coastal | place: USA: Chesapeake...
CCAGTAAAACCACGGACAGATCTAACAGCATTCATAAGAACCACCTTTCTGAGCTTTCGCTCTACCAGTTAAAAAAAACAACAGCTTACATATTTATATTCGTATAGACACACTTTTTATTTAATTAATTATCTCCATAATTATCGCCCCATGTTACATAACCATCATCCTTAAGCATCTTGAATACTTCAGCGTAATGATAGTTGTGCCAATTAAAGCCCATATCTCCACAAGCTTCGATATATTCTTGATAAAATTCAGTCATGTCTATATGATCATAAACTGAATCGTAGATAGTACCCTTCAGAGACTCATTATCTTCATCAATTTTACGAAGTTTCTCTAAGCCATACTTTCTTTCAAGTCTCTGCCCAAAGTGGACAGCAAGGGCTTCTAAATCGCCTTCTTGGCATGGTTCATAAGGCGTTGTCCTAACTTCTGGTAGACTACCTAGCTTATCTGGACTTTTCATTTTTCTCTCCTTGAATTGGTTCACCGTTCACAATATTGGCCAAACCCATTATTTCTGGCCTATCTTTCACATTATCATACCTGTTTTCAAATTCTTCATCTAAATCCCTAAGTTGTTCATAAGGTACATAACCATCACCCCTTAGAACCCTACAAACAAATTCGTAATCACCGTTTTTAACTCCGCTCAGAATATCAATGATATCCTCTGCCATCAAGATGCTAACCTTTTCTTCTCTACTAAACTTCATATGTCACTCTCCTTGTATATACTTATTCGTTTCACACACCAAAAGATTTACTTAATTTGTAAAAATAAATAAGGCATTATCACCCATCCAACTACCGATCATATCCCCTTCCCATTTGAGTTCTTTTGCGAAAACCCTAGCTGCATTAGCAAAATTTTCTTGGTACTCTAGCTCGTAATCCCAAGGGATTATCTTCGATGGATTTCTTACAGTACCATTGCCTAATCTGGCTTTAAGGCGTTTGCCTTTAGTATCTGTAATAGGTAGAACCTTCACAAAAATAGTCGCACCGCCCACAAATTTTATTCTCATGTCACAAACTCCTTGTATATATCTATTCGTTCCACACACCATTTTATTTACTTAAATCCAAACTTTTCTTTTAACTTTTTATAGAGTAAGTCATACTCTTCTTGCCCCATATCACTTTTCATAAACTTCTTGTCTAATCTATCTACTTCTCTCTCAAATTGTATTTCCTTATCTTGTTCGCTCATCTTATTCCCTTTCTTAGTATTTGTTTTCCTTACATAGTTATATTCGTTTGAACACGATTTTTATTTAGTAAAATATAAAAATATTTTTAGTATTACCAAGTATTACAAAAAAGCTATGTGCGTTCCGCATCCCCGATCCCTTACCCGATTTCAGCAAGGCGGGTTGTTTTATATCGGCCCTCCCGATTATTCAAGTTTTATTTTTCACCTCCTATGTATATATATTCGTTTGAGAGCATAAATTATTTAGTAAAATTTTAAATTTTTTTTGAATAAGATAATTGGATAAAGATATCCAATTTAATTTTGATGGTATGGGAAAGACGCTTGCTGTACAGGCATATCATCAGGAAACTCGCATGGTCTAGATAAGACCAAGCGATTTTGTTTTTTTAAAAAGATTTTACTTGACAGATTTTTAGTCCGTCAAGTATAATGTTTAGCAGGAGAAGATTAGCCTATCTAAAAACCTATTCTATCTCCGAACAAGCTAAAAACTATCTCCATCTGCAAGATTTCTGTACTTGAGCAGAGAAAATTAAATAAACTATACATTGTCAGCTTCCTCCAAAGTAAAATACTCTTGTTCATTTTTAAGACTCACATTAAGTCTTTGGAATTTAAACCATACATTTTTAATATCTTCTTCTGTTGCCTTAGTATGCGTTTTATGTACCGATAAGACTACCAAGGCAGTAGAAATAATATCTAATTCATTTTTATTCAATTCTATATTCATGATTAAACCTCTAATTCTTTTTTCAAAGATAGTTTTTGTCCTTGTCTACCACCCTTGGGAGACTTCTTTTTGGTTTTGAAAACAACCATACCCCTTGGTGTTTCACCCCTACGCTCAAAAGGCATATTTACCAGCGTGAATCTAATTGTCCTACTCATCTTACTACTCCTTGTTAAAGAAATTAACCTTACATATACATATTCGTTTCAAGTTAGATTTTATTTAGGAAAAATCTAGAAAAACCTATTTTATTAATCACGATCATATCTACTTGGTTTATACATAGCATTGCCATTCTCATGAATGAAATCATCAATGCTTAACGCCTCTTCATTGTCTACTTCTCTCTGCTCCAACATCTGGTGCAGGGCTTGACAACCGTCTAAGATTCTGCAATGCAGATACTCAGGATACTTACCATCTACCGTTTGTATCCAACCATGATCAAATTCTTCCTCAAAGCTATTGACTACAAAGGTATTTGACCTTGGGTTATAGTCAACGCCTATTAGATAGGCATGGCCATTGTTTAAGACTTCTGGCATGTGTTTCATAAACTCGGCATATTCGTTACATTCTAAAATCAAATCGCTCATATCTAATTCCCTTCAAGTTATAGGTTACTCATCCTCTCCACACATATCATCTGGCCAATCATAGTCTTGCTCAGTATCGTCTTCGATGTATTCTCTCTCATCGTAGTTGCCATCAAGACCATCCTCAAAAGATTCAAATTCCCACTCATCGTTAGTCCAGTCCATTTTCCATCTCCTTGGTTATTGTTACTTACTTATTCGTACAACTATGATTTTTATTTAGCTAACTTTTCGAGCAAATAAACTTTTCTCATCTCCGTTATTCGCCCAATCAGTTAAAACCCCTAAAGCCCCAATCGAATCTAAGGCACTTCGAAGATGACCAAAATAAATCTTAGCATCCTCAGTTCTTTGCCAATCCTCTGCTAGATAAGTATCAGCAAGATTAGCTTGCTTAACCAATGCCATCAAAGTATTTACTGTTGTTTCATAATCCATTTTTCCATCTCCTTTGTTTTAGTTATCGTTACTGCTTCCGTACTATTCTATTCGTATAAGTAGGCTTTTTATTTAATAGAATATAAAAATATTTTAGTAAAATTTTATTATACCAAATTAAATCAGTCCAGGCTCCCCCCATCCCACCTGAGTATTCCCCCAGATGGCAAGCTTATTTTTTATCGGCCCTTCCCGATTTTTCCAGATTTTTTAAGTATCCACCTCCTTTCTATATAGTTATATTCGTTTGAGGTAGCAAATTATTTAGCAAAAAAAATAAATTTTTTTAAAAAAGATAATTGGATAAAGATATCCTATTTTCGAAGCTTGTTATATTAGGTAATACCGCTTGCTAGTCAGGCATACTCTCAGGAACCTCGGTGGTGTCCATAGGACACACCAAGCTTTTTTAAAACTACTTTTTTCGATTTTAGGTATCTCACCTAGGTTTGCCCCTAAAAGTAGTAAACATTACCATTCATTTTAATCTAGATCATACTTCCCCCTTATATACTTATATTCGTTCGACCTATATATTTATTTAGTTATTTTTGATCAATTGCTAACCATATTTCATTTTTATGATAAGTATTAAGGCATTGCCTAAGTGTATCTATATTTGGCATATCGGCAAGATTATCAATCACATTACTATTTCTTACCGAAAAGAAATAATACAACAATACTTTTTCCCCATTAATCTCAATAGTTTTTCCCCTTGCAAATCTCATGATTTTTCCCCTTATTAATGATATATGTAAGCTACATTGTTAACATTTTTATCCCAACATTTACGGCATTCATTGCAATTAACCTTGCTTGCACCATTAAAAGCTTCCAAGCTTGCTGGACAAATATTTTCGTGCCTATCATCAGCATTTACTGGTGTTGATACTACTGTTGAAGTAGGTAATCCTAGTGCTTTACTTGGCAATTGATCAACCTTGAACATACTTGGACGAACACAAAGATTATCGGCAAATTCTCCATATATAGCTTGAAATTCCATAATCATGCCCAATTCTTTGGTTGGAAGCCAAAATTTAACTTCTGGCAATGATTTTGCAATTTCATTTATTGCGACTAAGTGTTCAAGAGATTGAATATCTCCGCTAGTATGCCAGCGAAAATATCCTTTGCCTACCTTATCACGCAAAGATTTATACTTTGCTCTTAGTTGTACTGTAAAATTTTCTTGCCATACTTTTAAATCTTCCAATTGTGAAAACCTTGCAGTATTCGCATTTTTTACATTGCCAAAGATATACCTACCATTCAAGGCATAGCAACCATGGCAAACAGTACCTTCAATCTTTGCAAGCTTAGATCCAGTCTTACAATTCCACGCTGGAGTATCCCAACTAAGCCATGGCATTTTTTCCGTTTGAGAAAATTTAATTTCAATATTTTCTACAGTATTCAATTCAATTCTCATCTTATTATTCCTTATACAAAGTTATCTATATAGTTATATTCGTTTGACTATCAATTTTATTTAGATATTCCATTGCTCAATTTGTTTGGCAATTGTTGGGATTAAAATATCCCAATTAGGTTCAAAATCATTATCATCGATTACAATCTCAAAATTTTCATCATCCATTTTTTACTCTCCCTTTTTACTAGTGTTAAGTTATCCCTTACATACTTATATTCGTTTGACTAAGCTTTTTATTTAATAGAATATAAAATTATTTTAAAAATATTTTTGTTATACTAAGTTATATCCATAAAGATATAGCCGTTCCGCATCCCCTATTCCATACGCTATTGCATGGCGGGTTTTAGCATTACCCTCAAGCTTCTTATATAGTTATATTCGTTTTAGAGGGTGAATTATTTAGTAAAAAAATAAATTTTTTTTAAAAAGATAATTGGATAAAGATATCCGATTTTGGCGGGGTTATAATGGGTAATACAAAGTAATACCCCGCAAGCCCACCAGTCTAGGTAAGACAGGCAGGTCTTTTTTTTTGTTGGCCTATCGGCCCGGCCCGCTCTTTTGAGCGAGCCATTGAGGGGCTTTCGCCCCCTTACCTATCGTATACCCAATCAACTAGGGTATACATTAGTGAAACATAAGCCGATAAAAAGAACAATAGAATTAAATCCATCATGATCTTGCCCTCCTTGATTGTAATTCTTTCCGATATACCGATATTTGATCGGCATACTTTCCATATGTATCTATTCCATTAGCTATGCATTCTTGGCAATCGGCAATACTTGCCACCAATCCCGCAATACTCATATTCCTCGCTCTTTTTTCTTCTACTGACCAATTGCACACAAAAGGATTATAATTGTTCATTTCTACATCTCCATGTAAGTTATTGTTATCTATATATATATTCGTTTGACAACTGTTTTTATTTAGTAAAAAACAGAAAAAACTTTTTTATTCTTTGATTACTCCATACATTCTTGAATTATCATCATCGTCATCATCATCATCATCGTCATCTGGATCAATTGTAATGGTCATTCTAGTTTTATCAATATGATCAAACCATTCCTTATTTAACATAAATTCATCGTATGACAATGGCACTCTCGCCCACGGATTTACTACTATAGCTATCATAACTTTCCTTGTGTTAGTGTTACATTACCTATATATCTATTCGTTTTAAAGTAGTTTTTATTTAGGAAAAAACTATAAAAACCTTTTTAATTTTTAGTCGTGTATAATCCCTTCTGCTATAAACTTAAGACTATACGCCGATACCTTTTTCTCTTCATGATGGTTACCTTCTTGATAACTTACCAAGATATACCAACCATTCTTAGACTTTGACAAACTTTCTATTGTTCCAAACCTAAAACCATCGACCTTTGAATCTGGTCTAAGATATCTATTAATTGATATCTTCTTGCCAATATTAGAACCAAACAATTCCGCTCTTGCAGGAAACCCATCTTGAATCTTAATCATATCAAATCCCTTTTCAAAAAATTGGTAGTACTTAATTAGGCGACTACCTTAACCTATCTGTATATATATTCGTTTGAAGGTAGTTTTTATTTAGGAAAAAACTAAAAAAACCTTTTTATTTAATCATCCAACAATACCCATTCTGAATTACATTCTACTTCCTCTTCCAATTTCTTCCTATCTTCCCACCGTTGAATTGTTTGGATCAAAAATACCGCTTCCACTTCACTATCTACTTGAGCCACGAAAAAACTCTCAGTAATCTCAGGAATTTCCCCATGATATACAATTTCTTGCTCAACTACCGAAAATTTACCATTACTGTTTTTAGAATATGCTAACATCTTTTTAACCCCTCTTGTTTGTTGTTAGGTATAGCTTATTGCTTCCCTTATACTTATATATTCGTTTTAACGGTCTAATTATTTAGATAAAAAAATAAATTTTTTTAAAAAGATAATTGGATAAACATATCCAATTTTTATTTGGTTAGATTAGGTAATACCGACTATTGGGCCTAGGGGTATATACATACCTTCCCTAAGCCCGTTGGTCTTGATAAGACAAACAAGTATTTTTTATTTTTGGCCTATCGGCCCGGCTTACCATCTTTCGATGGCAAGCCATTGTAGGGCCTACGGCCCGCCTATTCAGCGAGGGATTCTTGGATCTCAGACCATATCTGAGATATACGGCCGTTAGATAAACCAAGCTGTTGGGCTATTTCTTGGTTTTCGTACCGATGACTTTTTAGTACTATGATATCATGCTCGACTTGATTTATATACCCAAGGTCGAAAAGTTCCTTGGCATTACTTGCCACTTGTTCAACCAAATCCTCGGACTTATCGATCATATCGATATCTTCGTTAGCATTAATGCTAACATTATTCTTTCTAACATTGTCATAATCTAACCTATCTTTAACCTTATTGTTAAAGATCTTCCAACAAAAATTATCAAATTTAACCCCTCTTGATGGGTCGAAGGTTACTGATGCATCTCCAATAGCGTCTTGAACCAAATCTTCAACATTACGATATTTGGTACGATTCTTAGAAATCATCTTTTTAGCCAAGAGGTTAACATCCACACCAAAAACCAAGCTTGCATTATTCATATCAAAATCCCTTTATTCTACTTAAGTTATTAGGATTTTTAGAAGTTAAAAATCGATTACCAATAACTTATATAATCATATTATCGTCTTTTATTTTTATTGTCAATACTATTTTTAAAAAAAACATGAAATATTTTTAAAATAATTTTTATACTAAGTTATACCTATTTTTAAAAATAATGTTTACTATGTTTATAAACATTAAAATTCTTAAAAATGAGAAAATCGATTTTAAGCGATATTTTTGTTTTTTTGGGTATTACTCCAACCAATAAGATAATCGAAAATAAAGCTATTTTTAGAGCTTTAAATGCCATGCCATTATGACATATTGAGACTTGCGGAGTAGTAAATATAACTAGGTTATACCTGTCAAAATGGCATTTTCAATTTTTTTTTAAAAATTTTTAGAAAAAAAAGAGCATGACAAAATGACATATTGCGTATGACAAAAAGGCAGGGGTTTTTTCAAATCGACTGCCAATCTGGCAGACTGCCAAAATGGCGGCCGGGGTTCCCACTCAACAAGCCCAACTTTCCCCAATGTACTACCTATTCCTTCCTAGTACGGCCTTTATTCTTCTTGATGCGTTGAATAGTTTCAATGGGGTATTCGACACGAAAGAGCCTCAGTAGGGCATCTCTAATTTCTTTGTCGCTAATGATATTGTGATTGTCATATATGAATTGAATGATATAATCTGGCAAAGGAGTATTTCTCATGACTAAAAACAATCCGATTGACATTGAATCTCAGATCAAGGTGGTGGCAGCCGAGGGCGTATTACCAGAGCTAGACCTGTTGGCCCCTAGTCCTCCATTGGACCAAGCTTTGGCAAGTATAGAAGATAATATTGTTGAAGACAAAAAGAAAGATGAATAAATATCCACATGGATTAAAAGAGCGAGATGTGATGTTGGCACTCGATAGAGCGATCAACCTTCTTGCCCCAACCTTTGCGTTTGGCTATTATGATGTTGATGATATTAGACAAGAGGCATATATATTTGGCCTTGAGGCTTTGTCACGATATGACCCATCTCGCCCACTAGAAAACTTTTTATATACACACATAAAGAATAGACTTATTAATTTTAAGAGAGACAAATATCATAGAACAGATCCACCGTGTAAAATTTGCCACAATGTTGGAAAGTGTACAAACGGTGATTTTTGTGATAAGTATAAGGCATGGAGAAAGAGAAATAATTCAAAGCAAAATTTAATGCGACCTTTGGATATCCATACAGTTTCAGATGACAATGAAAAAAACATACATGAGAAACAATGCGTTGTAGACGATGCCAGCATATCTGAATGTTCAAATTTAATTGACCTACATTTACCAGTTGAACTTAGGTCTATATATTTAAGAATGAAGTCTGGCGAGTCTGTGCCAAAAATAAAAAAGAAAAAAGTCGAGCAAGCAATCAAGGAGATATTAGATGGCAGGAAAAAGGCTGAATAACTCTGATCGTGATTATATAACTAAGCACCATGAAACTCAATCTCTAGAGGACATGAGTTCTTTCCTGCTCAAGCCTATTGTACTTATAAAAGAGTTTGTAGATACTATTACAAATGAAACTCATAAAAGTTTAAAGAGCAGTAAAGCTTGGAGGCAACTCAAGCAGGAGATGGATGAGGACGAGTTGGAATATTTTGAAGAGCAGTATGTAAAGTATATGGCTCAATTCAGAGAAGATGTTTTGGTTACTGAAGAGACACAGATTTTTCTTGTGATTAAATTTGAAATCATGATGCACAGGAATGCAAAGTCAAAGCGTAATGCAGGAAAGGAAATAGCCAGACTAATAAGAATGCAAGAAGAGTATCTATCTAGATTTGCTTCGCCCGAAGATATGGGAGATGCAGACCGTACTTATATACTTAATATAGAGACACAAATACAAGCAGCTAAAGCTTCTGAACAGGCAAGATCAACAGAGTTTATTAAACTCGAAGAGAAACATCAAGCTTTGCTTAAAGATTTAAAAGCCACTAGAGATCAGAGAGTAACTAGAATTGAGTCATCTAAAGAGACATACCTAGCTATTATTAAAAGACTACAAAATGAAGATGAGAGGGAACTCGTTGGGGGTACTATGGAAACCATGCGGATGGCTACAGCTAGAGAAGAAAAAAAATTAACTAGTCCACATACATTTGAAGATGGCAGTCAGGACATGCCAGTTTTAATTCCAAAGGAAAAAGAAAATGATTAAGAGAGCATTAGTATTTGGTGCTACTGGACAGGATGGCTCCTATCTCTGCGAAAGTCTTTTGAAGAAAGGCTATGAGGTACTAGCCGTAGGAAGAAGATCTTCAGTAGATAATACTGAGAGATTGCGAAGCTGCTTGGGCCACAAGAGGTTTAATTTTCTCAAGGGCGATATATGCGACCAATCTTTTGTATTTAACACAATAGATAAAAATCATCCAGCAGAAATATACAATCTAGCAGCACAGAGTCATGTGGGAGATTCTTTTACTCAACCCCACTATACTGTAGATGTGGACCTTAAGGGAACGCTCAATGTCTTGGAAGGGATTTTGAATTTTTCAAAATCTTCAAGGCTTTATCAAGCGTCAACAAGCGAAATGTACGGATCGTGCTTTTCTTATTATAGTCATATAGATGAAAGCAGAATTGAATCTAAAACTGCTATTAGCAGAGAAGATTTTATTGACTTAAAATGTTTTCAAGACGAAGAAACTTTAATGATTCCAAACTCTCCTTATGGAGTAGCAAAATTAGCATCTCACAATTTGGTAAAAATCTATAGACAGTCTTATGGCTTGTTTGCATGTTCGGGAATACTTTTTAATCATGAATCTCCAAGGAGGGGGGAACTGTTTGTAACTAGGAAAATAACTTCTTGGATAGGTAAACACATCAATAAATTATCTAAAGAAAAATTACAGCTTGGTAATATAGATTCTCTGCGTGATTGGGGTCATGCAAAAGATTATGTTGAAGCAATGATATTGATGTTGTCTTTAGATGATCCAGATGATTTTGTTATATCTACTGGAGAAACTTATTCTGTTGAAGATTTTCTTGATAAGTCTTTTAAAATTGCTGGACTTGGAAATTGGAATAAACATGTTGTATTGAACAGATCTCTAAAAAGACCATTTGAGGTTGACGCTCTCCGTGGAGTATCATCAAAAGCAAAGCAGCTACTTAAATGGAAGCCTCACTATAATTTTGATCTTCTTGTAAAAGAGATGGTCGAAAGCGATATCAATGGATATAAAGTATAAGGTCATAAGAGACACAAGAGAACAAAATGGCTGGACATTTATGCCTAGTAAAGCATGTGAGGGAACAATACCAGATGCTTTAAAAACAGGTGACTATTCAATAGAAGGATATGAGCATTTACTTACTATTGAAAGAAAAGGTTCAGTAGCAGAATTGGCAAATAATTTGGTAGAGGATAGATTTGAAAGAGAATTAGAAAGAATGGAGTCTTTCAAGTATTCATTTATGATACTAGAATTTTCTATGGATGATTTAATTAAATACCCTAAAGGATCTGGAATACCATCATACAAAATTAAAAGTGTTAAATTAAATCCATTCTTTTTATTAAAAAGATTAATGGAAATAGAGATTAAATATAAAGTTAAAATTATCTTTGCAGAAAATCATGGGCAAACAGTAGCATCTTCCATATTTAAAAGAGTAATTGAAAATGAAAGACCAAGAGAAGTTAAAGCAGATAATTGATAAAGCTTGGATGCTTTCAGAAGAAGAAATGTTGGCTGTTAATCCATCTACGGACATAAGAGATATTCAACGAATAGTTGATATACCATTAAATACAATACACCCATTAAAAAATATATCTAAACAAGACTTGGAAAGAATGGACATATATCTTTTAAAGATAATGAGAAATCCAGACTACTTTCCATTTACATGTAAGCTGTTGTTTGGCATAGATATATTTCCTTTTCAGCATATCATTTTGAAAGAACTTTGGAAAAGACCATTTCCGATGATTATTGCTGGTCGTGGAGCAGGAAAGAGTTATATCCTTGCTCTATATTCCATGTTGAGACTTTTGTTTACACAGGGATGCAAGATTGCAATCATAGGTAAAGTATTTAGGCAGAGTAAAGTTATATTTGAATATATGGAAGGTTTGTGGGCAAATGGAGTTATTTATAGAGATATATGTGGTGTTGGCAAAGGTAGAAATAATAGAGATCAAGGACCAAGACGAGATATAGACAGATGTGAAATGATTGTTGGAGATAGTGTTGCAATGGCATTGCCGTTAGGAACAGGAGAAAAGATTAGAGGTCAAAGAGCAAACTATACAATATGCGATGAGTTTGCATCAATCAGAGAAGATATATATCAGAATGTTGTTCGTGGTTTTTCTAGTGTGTCATCAAACCCAAGCGAAAAAGTTCATCGTGAAGCAAAAATAAGATTGATGAAAAGACTTGGGCTTTGGACTGAGGCAGATGAAGCACAAGAAAGTAAAATACTAAGAAGCAATCAAAATATAGTTGCTGGTACTGCTTACTATTCATTCAATCATTTTTATAAAACATGGTTTAACTATAAAAGAATAATTGATAGTAATGGAGATAGAAAAGCCCTTGAGGAAATATTCCAAGGACCAGTACCAGAAGGATTTGACTGGAGAGATTATTCAGTCATAAGATTGCCAGTAGAAATATTGCCTAGTGGATTTATGGATGCAAAGCAGATTACTTCTGCAAAAATCAATAGCACAAAAGCTAATTATCTAATTGAATATGGTGCTACATTTGCCACAGATTCTGATGGATTTTTTAAGCGTAGTCTTATTGAATCTTGCGTTGTTGGAAAACCGGAAATGCCAGTTGTATTACAAAGCGGTGAAGTTGTTTTCCATGCCTCATTGCTTGGGGATGCTGCTGTTCAACATGTAATGGCGATTGATCCAGCTTCAGAAAGAGATAATTTTGCAGTTATAGTTTTAGCACTTCATCCAGACCATAGAAGAATAGTTTATTGTTGGACAACCAATAGATCTGCTTTTAAAGAAAAAATGAAAAATGGAATTGTTAATGAAAAAGATTTTTATGGATATTGTTGTAGAAAAATAAGAAATTTATCAAAATGTTTTCCGAATATGGTTCGTATAGCATTAGATAGTCAGGGTGGTGGAGTGGCTATTGAGGAAGGATTGCAAGATACAAACAGACTTCAAGAATCTGAAAAAGCAATCTATAGAGTTATAGATCCAGACAAACGAAAAGATAGCGATGATAAAAGCGGAGATCATATTTTATCTATGATTAATTTTGCTGATCCAAACTGGGTAGTAGAAGCAAATCATGGCTTAAGAAAAGATATGGAAGACAGAACACTTCTTTTTCCATATTTTGATCCTATATCATTATCTTTGGCACAAGAAGAAGATATGGCAACAGGAAGAGTTAAAGAAAATACAAACTTGTACGACACTCTAGAAGATTGCGTCATGGATATTGAAGAATTAAAAGACGAACTTGCAAGTATTGTTCATATACATACACCATCTGGAAGAGATAGATGGGATACACCTGAGAGTAGAGATCCAGACGGAAAGAAGTCAAGAACTAGAAAAGATAGATATTCTGCACTACTTATGGCAAATATGGTTGCCAGAACATTTCAAAGGATTGAAGTTCAAGATGAGTATATTCAAACTGGTGGTTTTGCAAGAGAAGTTGCGTCATCAAAAAATACCAATCAAGACATGTATATTGGTCCAGAATGGTTTAAAAAAGCTACAAAGCACAACCTTGGTTATGGTACAGTTGTTCCTACAAGGTGTAATAACAATATAGAGTAATCCGATTGTAATCCGATTAGGAAAAAAACAATGTCAAATGATAATCCAATGTTTGTTACTTGGGATGAAAATGATCCATCTTCTAAGGAAAAAGCTTTTGCTAAAGCTAACCATGCAGACTCATTAACTAGATCAATTGCTGGAAATTCATTTCAAAATATTTCAACTAATAATGTGTCTGTAAGAGAGTCTTTTGACAAACGAGATTATGATTTTTTTAGACCTGGCGAACAGATACCAATTTTTGATAAAGATATCATATTAGCATGTATGCAAGCCTATGAGCGTATAGGCATTGTTCGTAATGTAATAGATATGATGGCTGAGTTTGCATGTCAAGGAATTGATCTTGTTCATCCAAATGAAAAAATACAAGAATTTTATAAAGAATGGTTTAAAAAAGTAAATGGTGTTGAAAGAACTGAGCGTATACTTAATATGCTATATCGTTCTGGTAATGTAATTATAAAAAGATCTACTGCTAAGCTTAAAAATTCAGATGTTCAAAATCTTCAGAAAGGTTTAGCAGCAGATGTTCCTGTTGAAAAACCAGCACCGTCACCAAAGAATGAAATACCTTGGTCATATACAATTTATAATCCATATACTATCGAAGTTTATGGAGAAGAATTAGCACCATTTATTGGTCCAAACGCATTTAGGTATGGTGTTAAAATACCAGAAATAATAAATAGAAAATTAAAAAATCCAAAAGAAGAAATTGAAAAAGAAATGGTTTCTGGAATTCCAACATCAACATTTAATCCCAGTATTTCTGGGGGCAAATCTGTTCCTTTGCCACAAGATAAAACTGTGGCGATTTATTATAAAAGAGATGATTGGCAAGTTTGGGCAAAGCCAATGATTTATTGTATTCTTGAAGATTTGTTAATGCTTAAAAAAATGAAACTTGCAGATCTTGCAGCACTTGATGGTGCTGTCAGTCATATCAGATTGTGGAGATTAGGTTCTTTAGAGCATAGAATATTACCAACAGAGAGTGCTATATCTAGACTAGCAGATATGTTGTTGAATAATGTTGGTGGTGGTTCTATTGATTTAATTTGGGGTCCAGAACTAGACTTCAAGGAAACATCTACTGATGTAGTAAAATTTTTGGGCGAAGAAAAATATAAACCAATTTTAAATGCAATCTTCGCAGGACTAGGCATACCACCATCCTTAACAGGGTTGCCAACAGGTCAAGGATTTTCAAATAATTACATTAGTCTTAGAACTCTGATTGAAAGACTGGACTATGGAAGACAATTGTTAACTAGATTTTGGGAAACAGAAATTAAAATAGTTCAAAAGGCAATGGGATTTAAGTTTCCTGCTCAAGTTGTATTTGATCATCAAACATTGCAGGATGAAGCAGCAGAAAAACGATTGCTTATTGATCTAATGGATAGAGACTTAATTAGTGAAGAAGCTATTCAAGAAAGATTTAATTTTGTACCAGAAATAGAAAATGTAAGAAGAAAACGAGAAGCAAAAAGAAGAGATAGTGATCAAATGCCTAAAAAAGCTGGACCTTGGCATAATCCACAAAGACTTGATGACCTCAAAAAAATGTGGGTTCAAATGGGCATTCTTACACCAAAAGATTTTGGAGTGGAAGCTTCTCAAGAAACAGCACCTCCAAAAAACCCACAAGTTAACCCAGACCAATCTCAGGATAAACCTGTTGGTATTGAAGGGCAAGGAAGACCAGTTGGAGTTAAAGACGAAGAAAAAAGAAAAAAGAAAGAAGTAAAGCCAAGGACTTCTGCCGAGTTAGTAGAAATAATGTCTTGGGCAGAAGCATCACAGAAAGCAATTTCAGACTTAGTAAATCCAGCTTTTCTAGATTCATCAAAGAAAAAGTCGATTAGAGAACTTTCTTCAGATGAGTTTAATAATTTGGAAAAAACAAAGTTTCATATTTTGTGTAATTTAAATTATTTAGAAAAAGTAGATAAAAAAACAATTGCAAGAATTATTAATACAGACATGAAAGTTCATGATGATATAAACATGGTTTTATCTATAGCAACAAAGAACTATATTTCTAAAGAAGGAATTCAACCTAATACAGAGACTAGAAGGAAAATTGAAGCATCTTCTGTTGCCATTTATTTTATAGGTAAACAAGATGAAACCAGTAATCCTAATAACTCTGTATCGTAGATATCATGAATTTTGTAGCACTATTGAAAACATAGAAAGAAATAGAAAGTTTTTTAAAGTAAATCCAGACATATATGTTGTTTGGTCATCGCCAGAAAATGGAAAATTTTGGCTTTTTGAAGACCTTATAAAAAAAAATATTATTCAAAAATTAATAACAAGAAAATCTTTTCCAAATGAAAATGGAAAGTTACCAACATCTTTTTTTGAAGCTCACAATATAAGACTTGGATTAGAAACTGTATTTAGAGATCATCCAGATTCTTACTGCATAGTTCAAGCAGCAGATGTAAAGATTACAGAATATGGATTTGACACAATAGAAAACGAAATGCTTCGTGGTGCAAGTGCAGTCACATTTATTTGGAACAATAGTTATACATCTAATGCTTGGGCTACTAATTGTTTTGCAGTTTCTTCTGCAAGAAAATTTTGGCCACCATTTGTTGAATACGATACGATTGATGTTTTAGAAAGATATTGGTATAAAGAATTTGCTAAAAATAATAAAAAAGATTATGTTACAGTACTTGGAAATCAATCTAATTATATATTTATACACGAACATAAAACAGAAAAACTTCCAGCTTTTTTAGATAAATTTATTGGAAATAAAGATGACATACAATTATTTATAAAGGGAAGAAAGTCTTTAATTAAAAGAATAATAGATTTTTGGGTGTATTTATTATGGAGATAGTATGGCAAAAATCAAAATAATATATGACATCAAAACATCTAATGTTGAAGTATATATAGGAAGAAAAAAGGTGGATGATGTTTATGGTGCTTTTTTGCATCAAGATATAGAAAACTCATATAGATTTACTTTGCAGTTATTCAGCGATCAAGATGGAATTTTAAAATTTAAGAACTCTAAGGTTGAAAAAGAACCTCAAAATTTTTTATTTTTGAAAAAAATATGTAATTATTTTGGATTAGGAGAAAGCAAATGAAAGAATTTCCTATATACAAATCAGAAGTTCAAGATGGACTTAAAGAAAAAATTATTTCAAGTATGTCTATTTCGTCAACATGCGAATTAGAAATTTGTGATCCTTTTACTTTAAGTAAAGCTTTTAAAGCAGTTGCAGAAAATAAAAATCAAATGGATCTTCACTATTTAAAGTCAATCCTTGTAACAACAGGATGGAATAAAAATGATGATGTGTTTGATAAAGCAGAAGTTTGGACTGCAAGAAATACTCCTTCTGATAAACCATTTAATTTAGAACATGATCAAAAGCAAATAATTGGCCATATTACTGGATCTAAAGTAATTGACGATGAAGGCAATGATATCGCAGAAGGAATGAGTGTTGATGAATTGCCTAAAAAATTTCATATTTTAACATCTGCCGTTCTATATAAATTTTGGGAAGATCCAAAAAAACAAGAAGAAATGAACAATATAATTGCAGAAATAGCAAACAATAAATGGTTTGTTTCTATGGAAGCATTATTTAATAATTTTGATTATGCTATGGACGATGGTGTTTCTGCCAAAGTTGTTGCAAGAAATGAAAAGACTGCTTTTTTAACTAAACATCTTAGGGCTTATGGTGGCACAGGGGTGTTTAATGATGTTAAAATAGGTAGAGTTTTAAAGAACATAGTGTTCTCTGGAAAGGGGTTGGTTAAAAAACCAGCTAATCCAGAAAGCATTATTTTTGATGAAACAGAAGCTTTTGTTAAGAGTTCGGTGTACAACTTAGATGAGACTATAAAGTCAAAGGAGACAATTATGAGTATTGCAGAACAAACAGAGAAAAAAGTTGCAGAAGTTTCTGTAGAAGCTACTGAACAAACTATTTCTAAAGATGATGAAAAGGGTCAAATGGGCGAAGCTGGTTTGCCCCCCAAAGAATTTTTGTCTCAGAAGCCAGAAGAAGAAAAAGAAGAAACTCCAGAAATGGAAAAGAAAGAAGACAAAATGGAACAAGAAGAAGCTTATATGATGGAAAAGAAAAAGATGGCTGAAGAAAATGCAGCGATCAAAAAACAATTAGACATGGTTGTCAATGAACTTAATAACATGAAAAAAGAAAAACAATCAAATGATAGAACTAATCATGTTATGGAAAAATTAGGTATGAAAAAAGAAGAAGCACTTCCAGTAGTCAATGCTTTAAGTGCTCTTGATGACGAATCTTTTGCTAGTGCAGTCAATATTCAATCTGATTATTACAACAAAAAAATGTCTGAATATAAATCTGGAAAAACTGTGAATGAAGAAGTTCCTTCAAAAGATCCAGAAGAAGACAAAAAGAAAAATCCAAGCGAGAATGTAGAAGTTAGTGAAGATCCATCGGATGTGAAAGCATCTATATCTGTCTTGGAAACTGCTGAAGTTAAATCAGATGCTGCTCTTGCGACTTCAGAAAGTTCGAATGGTGTAAAGCAAGTAGCATCGCAAATTGCGTCTTATTTTGGTTTAGAAACATCGGCAACAGAGTAATAAAAGGAGAGAATAATGGCTCTTAAATCTGACCGTAATGTGCTTGAAACTGACATTTCTTTGGTTTGCAACGATGTTGTAAGCAAAGGTCTTGTTCTTGTTTATGGCACAGCAGCTTCTGGTGTTGGCAATGAAACTCCTGGTGTTGCGACTTTGGTTACCAATCCTTCTGGCTACAAAGTAGCTGGTTTGACTTTGGCAAGCTTTGTTAGCATTGACCAGACTCGTCAGCATCGAAATTTCCATAAAGATGAACAAGTCATTGGTGAAAAAGCTCCGCTGCTTCGCAAAGGTTATGTTGTAACTGACGCAGTAGCAGGAACTCCAGCACCTGGTGCTCCAGCATATCTTGTTGGAACTGGAGTTTTGTCAACAGTAGTTTCCGCTACTGGTGGCGAAGTTGCTACTCCATTGGTTGGAGTTTTTGCAACCGCTAAAGATGAAAGTGGTTTCGCAAAAGTTTACATTAACCTTCCTGCATAACTTAAAAAAGGAGAGATAGTTCCATGAAGACCCCAACTCCAGAAATGGTAGACCTTTTGCAGAAGTCAGGCAGCAACAATTATGAAGTTGCTTGTGCTGCACAGGTCGAATTGGCAAAAGCATTAACTCTTCCTCTTCGTCAGGGAGTGCTTAATGGTGATATCGTAAGCAACATTTATGAATCCGTAAATTTTGCTCCTGGTACCTCAGTAGAATTTCCTTTGGATTTTCTTGCTCCTGGTACTGAAAAAGATTTCGTTGCTTATACGATTCCTGCACAGGGTAAAATTCCTGAGAGAAGCGTAGAAGGCGACTATGTAATGGTTCCTACTTATGAAGTTGGTGCATCCATCGACTTCTCCTTGCGTTATGCTAGGGATGCAAGGTGGGATATCATTGGTAGGGCAATGCAAGTTCTTGAAGCATCTTTTGTTCGTAAAATGAATACTGATGGTTGGAGAACTATTCTTGCTGCGGGTGTTGGTCGTGGCTTGCTCATTTATGATGATGCTGCTTCCGCTGGCTACTTTAGCAAGAGACTTGTTGCTCTTATGAAGACTTCTATGAGGCGAAATTCTGGTGGTAACAGCACCTCGATTAATCGTGGTAAACTTACCGACCTTTATATTAGTCCAGAAAGTCTTGAAGACATTCGTGGATGGCAGATTGGTGAAGTTGACGACTTTACTCGAAGGGAAATTTTTGTTCAAGAACAAATGCCTCTTCCAAGAGTATTTGGTGTTAACCTTCACGATCTTGATGAGCTTGGTGTTGGCCAAGAATTCAACAAGTATTTTGATATCACCCTTGGTGCTGATTTCAGCAACTCTAAGGTTGAACTTGTTGTTGGTCTTGATCTTGAAAAGAACGACAGCTTTGTTCATCCTGTTCGTCAAGAAATCGAAGTTTACGAAGACCCTACTTTCCATCGTCAACGCAGGATGGGTATGTATGGTTTTGGTGAACATGGTTGGGCTGTTCTTGATAACCGCAGGGTTCTTCTTGGACAACTTTAATCTAAAGTTATCAAAAAACAAAAGCAGTCCTCTTTACGAGGACTGTTTTTTTTATTATAATTCATATAGTATTTAAATTACCTTTTGAGGATTTTGATATGGCAAAGGAACCAACAATATTTGAAAAAGCAGCTAATTTTGCTGTGGCAGTTACAAAGCATGTTGCTGCTGGAATGCCTACTCTGACTGAAGATAAGGTTAAAATAAGATTGGATATTTGTGATACATGTCCAGAAGTTAATAAGTCAACACCTAATTGGACATGTACAAAATGTGGTTGTAATTTAAAAATTAAAGCATCTTGGGCAAGCCAAGATTGTCCTATTAAAAAGTGGCCTACAATTACTTAGCATATGGTGTATTTAACTTTGGGAGAAAATAAAATATGCACTTCCAAAGAAACATAACAAGAATACAAGATCAAGATGACTTTTCTGGAATACCAAATTCTGGAGAAGTTATTGCTTTTGATGGACAAAATTTTGTTCCGTCAGGTATTACTGGTTATCAAGGAAACCAAGGACACCAAGGTGAACAAGGTTATATAGGTGTTCAAGGACATCAAGGACAAGAAGGAGAACAAGGAAATCAAGGACTTCAAGGTAGTCAAGGCAACCAAGGAAATCAAGGATTTCAAGGCAACCAAGGATTACAAGGTAATCAAGGTAATCAGGGAAATAAAGGAGAACAAGGTTTTCAAGGAAATCAAGGTCAACAGGGATTGCAAGGCAGTCAGGGATTTCAAGGAACTGCTGGAATAAATGGGTCTCAAGGAAATCAAGGATTTCAAGGAATAGCTGGAATAAATGGAGCACAAGGAAGTCAAGGTTTTCAAGGAAATGATGGTCATTATTCAGAGTTCATAGGAACTTTTGATAATGAGACACATCTTTTAACAACTCATCCAAATGGTCCACCACAAATATATCAATGGGCATTTGCACCAGATGATGCAAATCCATTAATTTTATGGGTTTATAGATATGATCCAAATTCTGTAAATTATTGGGCAAAAGAAGATATTTCTTTAACTTCTGGCCCTCAAGGTAACCAAGGGTCACAAGGTGATCAAGGATCACAAGGCAATCAAGGCGAACAGGGATTCCAAGGTAATCAAGGCGACCAAGGTAACCAAGGGTTTCAAGGTGAACAAGGTTCACAGGGGTTCCAAGGTGATCAAGGAAACCAAGGTGATCAAGGGAATCAAGGTGATCAAGGATTCCAAGGTGATCAAGGTAACCAAGGTGACCAAGGGAATCAAGGTGACCAAGGAAACCAAGGTAACCAAGGTGATCAAGGTAACCAAGGTGACCAAGGGAATCAAGGTGACCAAGGAAACCAAGGTAACCAAGGTGATCAAGGGAATCAAGGTGATCAAGGATTCCAAGGTGACCAAGGTGATCAAGGTGATCAAGGGAATCAAGGGGAACAAGGTTCTCAGGGTGATCAAGGATTCCAAGGTGATCAAGGTAACCAAGGTGACCAAGGCAACCAAGGGGAACAAGGTTTTCAAGGCGAACAAGGTTCGCAGGGTGATCAAGGATTCCAAGGTGACCAAGGCAACCAAGGCAACCAAGGATTTCAAGGTGACCAAGGTAACCAAGGTAACCAAGGGTTTCAAGGCAATCAAGGATCACAGGGTTATCAAGGCAATCAAGGATCAGATGCATTATGGAATTTTAGAGGTGCTTATAGTGGCGGTGCATCATATGCTGTAGGTGATATAGCAACTTATTTAGGGCAAACTTGGTATCGCATTCATTCTAATGGTGGCAATGTTGGGGATACCCCATCAGAAGGAACTTTTTGGACATTGATTGCCGAAAAAGGGCAACAAGGTTTTCAAGGTTATCAAGGATCACAAGGTAATCAAGGAAATCAAGGTAATCAAGGATTTCAAGGAAACCAAGGTTTTCAAGGAAATCAAGGTGATGCTGGATCTGGAGTAACAATTCAAGGATCTGAATCTTGGGAAAATATATTCAATAATGAAACTTTTAGTGCTGTTCTTGGAGATATGTGGATATTAACATCTACCGCACAAGGAACAGCATCACAATCATGCCCTAATCCTTCTAATGGTTCTGCTGCTGCTGGAGATGGTGTTGTATATACTGGGAATTCTCCAACTTACTGGCAAAATGTTGGTCCTATTCGTGGACCACAAGGAAATGTTGGTTCTCAAGGTAATCAAGGTATTCAAGGAAACCAAGGTTTTCAAGGATTTCAAGGAAATCAGGGATCACAAGGTAATCAAGGGATTCAAGGAAATCAAGGTTTTCAAGGTTATCAAGGAGATCAAGGTTTTCAAGGTAACCAAGGGCTTCAAGGTAATCAAGGTTATCAAGGAAATCAAGGCAATACTGGAATTAGTAGTGGTTTAGTTTTATTTTTAGATACTGCTGGTGGTGCATATCCACAGACAGGAGAGTTGCTGACTTCTCCAGACACAGGTACTCAAACCACAATTACAACTGGTAGATTAAATGTTGCCAATAATTATCTAGTAGGAACATTTACTACTCCAGCCAATTCTCTAACATCTACAGTCATAGTTGGTGGCATATGGTTGTTAAAACAGATTGCTAGTTGCACAACAACTAGTCAATTACCAACCATGCATTATGGTATTTATAGTGTTGATGCAGATGGTGTAAGCAATGAAATTTTGATTGCTGCTGGAAACTCAACAACTGCTACCTTTATTCCGGTTTCTCAATCCAGCATCGACATACAAGTTAGTGTTCCAGATACAATATTGATTGATTTAACAAAAAGAATAAGAATAAAAATTTATGTAAACATAAAACAAAATAATTCTACTGTTACTTTAGAATACAGAGACCAAACTCAGTCAGTTCTTATTACAACGCTTGTTGCTAATCCAGCAACTGGGCCACAAGGATATCAAGGCAACCAAGGACTCCAAGGCAATCAAGGATTACAAGGTAACCAAGGATTCCAAGGTGACCAAGGAAACCAAGGTAACCAAGGAAACCAAGGAAACCAAGGGAATCAAGGTGATCAAGGATTCCAAGGTGAACAAGGCAACCAAGGCAACCAAGGTGAACAAGGCAACCAAGGGTTCCAAGGTTATCAAGGTGACCAAGGGAACCAAGGTGACCAAGGGAACCAAGGTGATCAAGGGAACCAAGGTGATCAAGGCAACCAAGGTGACCAAGGGAACCAAGGGTTACAAGGCGATCAAGGTGACCAAGGCTACCAAGGGTTCCAAGGTTATCAAGGTGACCAAGGCAACCAAGGTGACCAAGGTGACCAAGGGAACCAAGGGTTCCAAGGCGATCAAGGATTACAAGGCGATCAAGGTGATCAAGGCTACCAAGGGTTCCAAGGCGATCAAGGTGATCAAGGCAACCAAGGGTTTCAAGGTTATCAAGGTGACCAAGGAAACCAAGGTAATCAAGGTGACCAAGGAAACCAAGGGTTCCAAGGTTATCAAGGTGACCAAGGTAACCAAGGATTCCAAGGGGATCAAGGCGAACAAGGCAACCAAGGGTTTCAAGGTGATCAAGGATCACAAGGTGACCAAGGGAACCAAGGTGATCAAGGATATCAAGGAGAGCAAGGCAATCAGGGATCAACTGGTAGTTTTGGCGGTGTAACAGTTGAATATAAAATAGATACAAATAATTATTCAATTAACGACCCAGGCGACAATTATATAAGATTTAACAATGCTTCTCTTGCACTAGCCACACATGTTATAATTGATGATAATCCAAATAATGCAAACATAGATCTTTCTCTATTTTTAGCTACAATCGCTGCTTCAACAAGCACTATGAAAGGTCATTTCAAATTATCTAAGAAAAATGATTCTACAGTATTTGCACTTTATACTATAAGCAATTCCTCAGAAGAAGAACCTAGCTTTTTTGATGTTACAGTTTCTTACTTATCTGGGAGCGGAACATTTTCTAATGATGATGAAGTATTGCTCACTTTTGCAAGAACTGGTGATAAAGGCGATACTGGTAACCAAGGTTTACAAGGCAATCAAGGATTACAAGGTAACCAAGGATTTCAAGGAACTCAAGGTGCTGGTTTTCAAGGTTATCAAGGATTTCAAGGTTATCAAGGTAATCTTGGCGTACAAGGTTATCAAGGTAATCAAGGCTTACAAGGTATAACTGGTGCTACTGGTGCTGGTGGTGCTTTAGGTTATTGGGGATCTTTTTGGTCAACGCAAGATCAAACAGCTTCGCTTGCTAATACAGAATATTTAATTACTTATAATAATACTGATTCAGATAGTAATGGTATTAGTATTGTATCAAATAGTAGGATAACATTTGCATATGAGGGAGTTTATAGTATTACTTTTTCTGTGCAATTTGTTAATACTGATACACAGATACATGATGCCAATGTATGGCTAAAGAAAAATGACTCGAATGTGAGCGATACCGATAGTAAATTTAGCATTACAAGTTCGCATGGCGGTATTGATGGTCACATGATTGGTACTGTTAATTATGTATTAAAATTAGCAGCGAATGATTATCTCCAATTAGCATGGTCAACTAACGACACAGGAATATCACTACAATATATTGCTGCTACTTCTCCTGCTCCAGCTATTCCTAGCATAATACTTACAGCAACTCAAGTTCTTTATACACAAGTTGGTCCACAAGGTTACCAAGGTTTTCAAGGAGTTATTGGTTCACAAGGATATCAGGGTCATCAAGGCAATCAAGGTTTTCAAGGAACTGCTGGAACAAATGGAACCAATGGAGCACAAGGTAATCAAGGATTTCAAGGGTCTATTGGATCTCAAGGAGATCAAGGATCTACTGGATCTCAAGGATATCAAGGATTTCAAGGATCTACTGGATCACAGGGAGATCAAGGATTTCAAGGAGATATTGGTTCACAGGGAAATCAAGGATCTCAGGGGGATCAAGGATCTGTTGGATCTCAGGGGAATCAAGGATCTATTGGATCTCAGGGGGATCAAGGATTTCAAGGTGACCAAGGAAACCAAGGTAATCAAGGATTTCAAGGAGATCAAGGATCTGTTGGATCTCAGGGTGATCAAGGATTTCAAGGGTCTATTGGATCTCAAGGAGATCAAGGTTTTCAAGGATCTACTGGATCACAGGGAGATCAAGGATCTATTGGATCTCAGGGAAATCAAGGATTTCAAGGTGACCAAGGATTTCAAGGTGATCAAGGATTAACTGGACCAGTAGCTGGATCTGCAAATCAAGTAGTTTATAAAGACGGAAGTAATGCTGCTGCTGGTTCTTCATCATTTACATTTGATGGAACAACAGTAACTGTACCAATTCTTTCAGTTACTAGAACCGCTGGAACTGGAACACAAAGCCCTTCTGTAACTATTACTGCTCCTGCTCATACAGCTTTAACAGCTTCTACAGAGTCCAATGACTTAAATATAAATTTGGCAAGAACGGCACAATTTGCAACTGGTGCATTAACTACTCAAAGAGCAGTTAGAATACAAGCTCCAACTTATAGTTTTGTTGGTGCTAGTACATTAACTACAGCAGCTACTGTTCAGATTGATTCTGCACCTGTTGCTGGAACTAATGCCACATTAACAAACGCAATAACATTCAGAGCTTTAACTGGTGTTGCTACTGCGGTTGGTATAGTTATACAAGGTGCTTCATCTCAATCTGGTGATTTATTTCAAATACAAAATAATTCAGCCACAGTATTGTTTTCATTTAATAGTAATGGTTCTTTAGTTCTTAGTCCTTACGGAACTTCTACTGGAAATACCAACGAGCTTCGCTTTTTAGAGCTTGCTGCCAACGGCACAAATTATGTTGGATTTAAAGGTGCAGATAGCATAGCTGCTAATGTAATATGGACTTTACCATCAACAGATGGCAATAATACTGGTACAATATTAACTAATGGTAGTGGAACACTATCTTGGTCTACAGCACCATCAGCAGGAAGCAATATATTTTTAGCTAACAACTTTGGAGGTTTATAAAAATGCCAGTTACAGCAACACCAATATTTGTACAATCACCTTTGATTGGTTATTTGGATATGAGTGCTCAAACAGCGTGTACAACTAGAGGTAAGACTGCTACTGCCAGTCTTGCAGGAGCTAATATTGTACAATTGCTAAATACTAC